>OGDD01002652.1_pt1 | contig 10443 bp, 6 predicted proteins | sample 1570301 | NCBI WGS metagenome assembly OGDD01 (sample SAMEA2581971, study PRJEB24529) | metagenome | biome: Human gut stool | place: China | collected 2011 | reverse complement strand
TGTGCAAATCTACTCATTCCCAACTGTTTACGTTCCAACCTCTCTTATTCTCCTTAGGCTGCTTTAGAGCTTTATGTTAAAAAAACAAAGTCTTCCTTTTTGTCTTCCTTTTTCTTCTCCGACGGCTGCTTCTGCAGCGCGTCCTCCTTCAGTTTTCCGTCCTTGTCGAACATGCCGTACGTTGTGCGCAGCACGATGAACTCCGTGCGGCGGTTCAACTGGTTGCAAATCTCCTGCTTGTCCTTGTCGAGCGTAAGGATGAACTCCTCCGAGAGCACGTCACCTTCCTTCAGCCAGGGATACTTCTCGGTGAGTTTCTTGCGGATAGTCTTCGGCTTCTCCTTGCCGTAGCCCACGGGCGAGAGACGGTCGCGCGAGATTCCCTTTTCCGTGAGGTAGGCAACCACCGACTCGGCGCGTCGCTGCGAGAGTCCCTTGTTGTACACCGCCGAGCCCTTATAGTCGCAGTGCGACGAAAGCTCTATCGTCACGTTCGGATTCTCGTTAAGCAACTTCACCAGTTCGTCGAGCGCTGCCGTCGACTCCGGTCTGAGCGTAGCCTTGTCGAAGTCGTAGAAGATATTGTCGATGAGCACCGGTGCCGTGATGGAAGCAAGTGGGAACTGCATCACGTATTCCTCCGACTCCTCAGCCGGTTTTACACGTAGTTCCTCCTTATGGTTGAGGAATCCCTTGCACGTTGCGAGGAAGATATAGTCGACGTTCGGGTCAATCACATAGTCGAACGAGCCATCGCCCTTCACGCTCACCTTCTTGTTCGTGCCGTCCGATCCGACGATGTACACAAGCGCCTCAGGCAGTTCGTAGCCGTCCTGCTCGTACACCCAACCCTTCACGTTCTGCACAATCTCCGGGTTCTCAAAGCTGTATATCTTGTCCCATCCCCTGCCGTCGTTGCGGTTCGACGAGAAGTAGCCGCGGTTGTGTACGCCTTCGAATGTCATGCCGAAGTCGTCGCCCTGCGAGTTGAGTGGATACCCCGGATGTTCAATGGTGTAGCCACCGTTCTTATTCGGCGATGCGATGTAGATGTCCAAACCACCCATGCCCACATGACCGTCGCTCGAGAAGTAAAGGTCGCCGTTGGCACGGAACGTAGGGAACATCTCGTTGCCCGGCGTGTTGATTGGTTCGCCTAAGTTCTCCACACCCACAAGACCCAACGACGTGATGCGTGCTCGCCAGATGTCCAGTCCGCCCAGTCCGCCCGGCATGTCCGATACGAAATAGAGCCACTCACCATCGGGCGACACCGCAGGGTGGGCGTAGCTCGAGAGCGTGTCGTTCGTCACTTTGAATTCCTCGGGCTTTCCCCATGCAGCATCAGCACGCTGCGATGTCACAATCTGCGCATAGCGCGGATACGACGGGTCGGTCTGACACTGCGTGACGTACATCGTCTTGCCGTCGGGCGACAGCGCACAGGCACCCTCGTCATACTCCGTGTTCAGTCCGCCGTTCACCGGCTCCGGCTTCTGCCACTTTCCCTTCTCGTCCTTCTGCGATACGAAGATGTCGGCAGCCTTCGCTCCGGTGATGCCGCTCAGTTCGTTGCCCGTGGCGTCGTTGCGTGTAGAGGTGAAGTAGAGGTAGTCGTACTGGTCGCCGCCGAGCACTGGGCTATAGTCGGCGCGGCGTGAGTTGAACACGTCCATGCGCTTCACCTGATAGCGCGAACCCTCCTTCTTCCATTGCGGTGCGTTCTCAGCCGAGGCGAGTCCGTTCTTTGCGAGCACGTTGTCGGGCATCGAGTCGAGCACAGCGCGGAACTCCGTCTCCGCCTGCTTGTATGCGCCGTTCTTCAGCAGCAGACGGGCGTAGTTGAGGCGGTCTTGCGTCGAAGCCTGGTTGTATCTGATGGCGTTGCTGTATGCCGCAATCGCCTTCTGCGTAGAGTTGATGCGCTCGTTGCAGTAAGCCACCTTCAGTGCTATCTTGCCACGCTGCTCGCGTTCTTTCGGTGCAGTGCGCTGGTAGGCACGCTTGAACTGCGTCGCTGCATCGTAGTATTCGCCCACCGCAAGATACTTCTCACCCTTCTTCAGGTTCTTCTCCGCACCGCATCCGCTGAGCATGAGCGCAGATATAGCGAGGATGAATAGGGTGGAGTAAAGTCTTATTTCTTTCTTCATTGATATGTTCTGTTTAATTAACAAAACGTATAACTCCTGCTTTTATTGTGTAGCGAGGCATGTATTAGGAGGGTATGGCATCCTTGCCATACCCACGCTGCCTTTCAGCAGCTAAATAGCCACCTTCCAGCAGCCAAATAGCCACCCTCCAGCAGCTAAATATCCACCTTCCAGCAGCTAAATATCCACCTTCCATATAGCTAAAAAGCTAATTGCGTGGGTATGGCAGGGATGCCATACCCTCCTAATGAAAAATCCTCGCAAACGCATTAGCCGTCTGCGAGGATGATATTTGTATTGTTAATCGTTGATTAGCGCTTCAACAATGGGTTCTTCTCAACGTCAACTGTTGGATAAGGACAGTAGATAGAGTTATCGCCAGCCCATGTGTTCTTAACGACAGATACGCTTTCCTTAGCCTTGTATTCCTTGCCAGTAGCATCCTTAGCTACAACAACCTCAGGGTTAGCAACGCGGTAGTCGAAGTTCTTCTTGAGTTCGTTCATACGGAGCTCGTCGGCGCGACGTGTAACCATCTGTGTCCACTGACCTGCAACCTCCCAGCCGTGCTCGATGTAGCAAGCCTCAGCGAGCTGGTCTGCAGTCATGTTAGCGATAGCAACCTTTGTGCCGTCTGAGAGAGTTACGTTCTCGAAGTCGGTAACGGCACGCTTGCGAACCTCGCGCAGATATTCCTTAGCAGCTGTGAGGTCAGCAACACCTGAGCGAGCTGCACTCTCTGCATACCAAAGAAGTACCTCTGACCAGCGGATCAGACGATGACGACGACCGTTAGTCATGTTGGTGTAGTTAGGTTTGGTGTAGTCGTACGGCTGCTTGAGCTCGATGTTAGAGTTAGAAGGATCGCAGTTGGTAGTGTAGACAGCGAACATTGGGTGGTAAGCTGCTACGTACTGGTCGCCCTTCTTGAATGTGCGCTGCTCGTACTTGCCTGTTGACACCTTACGATATTCCTCAGGCTTCTCTGCAACCTTCTTCTCGAGGTCGGCAATCTCCTTGTCGTAAGCTTCCTTATCCTTAGCAGGGTCGTTCTTCAGGTCTACAGCCTCCCAAACGTCCTCAGCTGCAATCTCCCACCAATCAACTGTGCGGTAGATTTTTGTGCCCTTCTGGAATGTAACCTTAGGAGCATAAATAGCATTCTTACGTGGTCCTTCCGGATAACGCTTCCAGAATGCGATCTCGCCCCAAGCATCGCCCCAACCACCATCGCCGAGTCCTTCAAAGCGACAGCAAGAAGTAAGCTCAGAGTCGTGATCCCAAGAACCGTTGTTCCAGTTGTTGTCGATACCTACGACAGTTTCCTTATTGTAGTTGTGACCCATTGAGTAAACGTGGCTCCAGTCAGCGTCGTTATAGAAGCCGTATGTGCCGTTAGCGTCGATTACTTCCTTAGCCTTGGCAGCTGCGAGACCGTAGTACTCCGCGCCCTTGTTGAGCGGGTAGCCTGCCATTGCCATGTACACTGCTGCGAGTGTAGACTGAGCAGCCTGCTTTGTAGCCCATGCGTCAACGCCGTCGTGGTTGCGCGGAGCCTTGCTGTAAGAAGTAGGAAGGCTCTCAGCGAACTTCAAATCCTTAACGATGAGATCGTAAATCTCCTCAACACTTGCAACGGTGCAGTTCTGGACATCGAGGTCTGTGCTTGTGATGAAAGGCAACGGACCGAATACACGTACCAAGTAGAAGTAAGCGTATGCACGCCAGTAGTGAGCATTACCGAGAGCGATGTTGATCTCCTCTTTTGAAGTTGGTGTCTTCTCTGCGCCTTCGATTACGAAGTTACAAGCCTTGATAAGGGCGAAATGCAACTTCCAAGCGTCTGTTACACCCTTGTTGTCGCCGTCAGAGCTAAAGCCGTCGAGAGCTGCTACAGCCTGCTTGTTTGAACCAGGGTTAGCTGTCATATCGTCGCCCTGCCACTGTGGGTACATTGGGTTAGTCCACGACTGTGTCTGGTTCAACTTTTCGTAGATTGCATGAATGCTTGCATCAAGGTCTGCCTGACATGTGAAGTATGTCTCCTGTGCCATCTGACCCTTCGGGTCCTCATCAAGGCTGCAAGATGTTGTAAGCATCGAAGCTGCGAAGAGGCAACCCATTAATATTTTTGAATTCATATTGTTTCGTTGTTTAGATTGTTAATTAGTGGTTTAGAAGTTCAGACGTACACCGAATGTGAAGGTACGTGGGTTAGGATAAGCACCCATGTCGAGACCGTTGTTGTTATCAACGTTGTGCTCTGAGAATGAGTTGCCTGCAGGATCGATACCCTTGTAGCCTGTGATGGTGAAGAGGTTCTGTGCAGAGATTGACAGACGTACGTCAGCAAACTTAGTCTGCTTGCGTGGGAATGTGTAAGCCACGCTGATGTTCTCGCAACGGAAGTAGTTAGCGTTCTCAAGCCACTTGTCTGAGTTGCCGTATGTCTTGTTCTCAGCACCGATTGTAGGCATTGTCTTACCAACTTCTGAGAAGTAGTCCTTATCGGTTACGAACATTGAAGCACCTACCTCAGAGTTCATAGCGTAGCGTACGAGGTTCAAACGCTTAGCACCGAATGCTGCGTTGAAGAATGCGTTGAACTCCCAGTTTTTGAAGCTGATGGTGTTGTTCCAACCGAGTGTTACGTCTGGGTTAGAGTGTCCGAGAACGAAGCGGTCTGTGTCAGCGTTCGGAGTGCGTGTCTTTGTGCCGTCGGCTTTGTAGTAGGTATCCACCCACTGACCCTTCTCGTTCTGCTCAAGACCTGCCCACTTGAAGCCGTAGAATGTACCGATAGCCTCACCTTCGGTGATGATGGTACTTGCTTCTACTGTACCCGGTGACGGGCTGAAGCCGTAGAGGCGCGGAGTCTGTGCTGTAAGCTTAGTTACCTCGTTCTTCAGGTAGCTTAAGTTGAGAGTAGATGTCCACTGAAGATTCTTCTTCTGCAGTATCTGTGCTGTCAAGCTAACGTCAACACCCTTGTTGCTTACCTCGCCGGCATTTGTCCAATACTCGAGCGAACCGATATAGCCAGTAGACGACTGCTTCAAGAGAGCGTCAGTAGTCTTCTTCCAGAAGAGGTCAACACCGAGGCTCAAACGGCTGTTGAAGAAGCCGAAGTCGAAGCCGAGGTCGAACTGCTTAACCTTCTCCCATGTGAGGTCAGGTGTAGCGATGTTGCCAGCCCAGTAGCCAGTGTAGTTGGTATCTGTACCATAGTTGAACGACAAAGTCTTGAGCGAAGCAAGTGTTGAGTACGGATCAATATCCTGGTTACCGATAACACCGTAGCTTGCGCGAATCTTGAAGTTGTCAACAACGTTGCGAACTGGTTCCCAGAACTTTTCGTTAGAAACAGTCCATGCAGCAGCGATAGATGGGAAGTAGCCCCACTTCTTGTTTGTGAAGCGGCTTGAACCGTCGGCACGGAATGTACCAGTCAACATGTACTTGTCTGCATAGTTGTACATAACACGTGCTACGCCAGAGAGCATGAGCCATTTGCTGTAGCCGTTGTCTGCGTCGCGCGAAACAGCGTTCTTGATGTTCCAGTAGCCGAGAGCTTCCTGACCAAGACCCTTACCCTCGATGCTCATGCGACGAATCTCGCGGTTTGATGCCTCCCATACGCCGGTAGCAGTAAGGTTGTGGTCGCCCCAAGAGTGCTGGTAAGTAAGGTTGTTGGTTGTCTGAAGAGCCATTACCTGAGCGTTGTTGTTGCTCATTTCGGTCTTACCGAACAACTTTGTAGAAGAAAGTGAGTACCACTTATAATCGTTGAAGTCGATACCGTTTGTTGTGGTGAATGTCAAACCGTCGCAGATGTTGAACTTCAAGTCAACGTGACCAGTTACCATTGTACGGTTGCGGTCGCTCTTGTTAGCGTGGATAAGACCATAAGGGTTAGCCTGGATGTTGTTGTACGGGTCCTTGTTGTAGTTGCCGTTAGCATCAGTCATCTCCATTGTCGGAGAGTAGTTAAGACCTACCCAGATTGGGTTCGACTGGTTCTGAGCGAAGCCTGCCGAGCCGCTGTTCTCTGTACGAGAGAGGTTGGCGTCTGCTGTGAGCTCCAACCACTTGTAGAGCTTGTTGTGGATATTGAACTTAACGGCGTAGCGCTTCGACTTTGTGTCGCGTATAACACCAGTCTGGTCCATATAGTTGGCAGAGAAGTATGTCTGTGTGCCCTCTGTACCCTTAGAGATAGCCACCTTGTAGTTCTGTGTAACGCCAGTGTGGAGCAACTGATCCATCCAGTCGATACCCTTGTTTGAACCGTCGATATAACCGGCGAGAGCACTTGCGTCAGCACCCTTGTACTGTACCAAAGCGTTTGCATAGTCCTTAGTGCTCATCACTTCAGGTATGTGGTATGCGTTAGACACACCGAGCGAAGCGTCGAATGTAACCTGAGTCGCACCAACCTTACCGGTCTTGGTCTGAACCATTACAACACCGTTAGCACCACGTGCACCGTAGATGGCTGTAGAAGAAGCGTCCTTCAGCACCTGGATGCTCTGGATGTCCTCAGGGTTGATACCCTCGAGACCTGTCTCACGAACGATGCCGTCAACTACGTACAACGGGTCGTTGCTCTTGTTCACAGAGCTTGTACCGCGTACACGGATTTTCATTGCACCACCAGGAACGCCAGAAGACATTACCTGCACACCCGACATACGACCGTTGAGGGCATCCTCAACACGTGCTACCGGCTGATCCTTGAACGACTTGCTGTCCATAATGGCTACAGAGCCAGCCAAGTCGGCTTTCTTCACTGTACCATAACCGATAACGACAACGTCGTTCAGCATCTCAGCGTCTTCATGAAGAGTAATCTGAAGGTTCTTTTTACCAGCTACAGAAACCTCCTGAGCCTTGTAACCTACGTAAGAAACTACTACTGTTTGTGATTTAGAAACACGGAGTGAGAAGTTACCATCAATGTCGGTAACCGTTCCGTTGCTCTTGTTGCCTTTTTCTACAATGCTAACGCCAATAAGCGGTTCGCCAGCGGCATCAAGAACGCGACCAGTAACCTGCTGGTTCTGCGGTGTTTGAGCTACATTGTAAACCGAACGTGCGAGTTCGTCAGCTGCTGATGCGCTTGTGGCGCAGAGCATAATACCCCCCCCAATTAGCAACGAAACAGCCAACTGCTTCGTCATAAGTGGAAGTAAAGGCTTCTTTACTTTTTCCATAGATTTGGTTTTTAAGTTTTGTAATGCATCGTTGTTAGCATCTTGTCAGAAGCTATTGCGAGCATACCGTTTTAAAATTAATAATAGTTATGTAGTATTTTATAACTCGGTATAAAACAATAGTCACTATCTTTTCACCTTGTGCGTTTTTTTACTGGAGTGATTTGTTTTTAGTAGGCGATTGGTTTTTTACGGCTGCAAATGTACGAAAATTTATTTATGCACAAAAAAAATCATTAAAATTTTTTATGAAAACGTTTGTCTTGCACGTTTTTTGTACAGCAATCGTTCGTCGGTTTGAAACAATTTGCGTAAATTTGCAACTGCAAAATCACAATGGTTCCGTAGCTTAGCTGAATAGAGCGTCAGATTCCGGTTCTGAAGGTCGTGGGTTTGAATCCCACCGGAATCACCAGGGGGTGCAGCCTTTCGAGGTTGCACATTTTTTATATTAGGAGGGTATGGCATCCCTGCCATACCCACGCAGCCTTAGTCTCAGCAGTCTGCTGCACCTTTTTATTTTAGAGCAGAAAGACTTGGTCGAGAAAAAGTTCTGAAGGTCGTGGGTTTGAATCCCACCGGAATCACCAGGGGTGCAGCCTTTCGAGGTTGCACATTTTTATATTAGGAGGGTATGGCATCCTGCCATACCCACGCAGCCTTAGTTTTAGCAGTCTCTGCTGCACCTTTTTATATACCCACGCTGCCTTGATACATCCATTTCTGTTATTCGCACCGACCGACGCAGACATCCGCACCGACCGACGCAGACGTCCGCACCGACCGACGCAGCCATCCGCACCGACCGACGCAGCCATCCGCACCGACCGACGCAGACGTCCGCATCGACCGACGCAGATGGTAGAAGTAGGCATATAAAAACAAAAAAGGTAACTGTTTGATACATCAAACAATTACCTCTTTGTGGAGCTGGTGGGATTCGAACCCACGTCCAAACAGGGAAACCATACGCTTTCTACATGCTTATTCTGGCCTTCGGTTTTCGTGACGCGACAAGACCCAGACCACCAATCGCGCCCTTATCCTCTAAAACTTCACCCGTGCGGCGAGGCACACACTGGCTATTTCCGATTTACCTGCACCGCTTGACCCTCAGATTCGGAACAACATCCTTGGAGCGATGTCTCGTTCCGCCAAACCTTGTGGCGGAATAAAGCTAATCTACTATACTTCGATTAAGCAGCGAGAGCGTAGTTGTTTTCGCCAATTAAATTTTTGATCACTCTGATTAAGGAGGTAGCCATCGAGACTCCGCATGCTTACGTACCATTTCATCCCGCTGTCAAATCCAGTCAACCCCGAGATGTCGTACCACACTGAAATTCAGTGCTTTGCGTACTAAGAAACCCCATCGTGTGGACAATGTGTGGACACAAATCCTTGATTATCATCCCCATTTCAAGCGATTTCCTATTGCAAAATTAGTACAAATGGTTGAAACCACAAAATAAAACAGCAATATTTTGCATGTGTGTGGACAAAGTGTGGACAACTTTTGGTATTGCGTCTTCCCATCTTTCATCATATCTCCAAGTATTCATTCGTAGAAACCACGTTCGTATTTACATCAAGAAAAGAGTACACAGCCTTCGTCTTAGCCCTCATTCTTTTGTCATTAGTTACAAGTACATCACAGATTTGTGCAAAATAGGCGTGAGTGGCATCATATAATCGTGCAACATTAGAATGCGATGTTTTCTTGTCGCCCCAGTAGTTGGCTGAATCTATCAGATTAAACAATGTATGATACAAAGGTTTACCACCATGTGCCTCTGTTTCTCTCAGATATGTAAGTAAATCCATATTGTTAAGTTTCTGCTTCACCCTCTCATCAATCATTTTCAACACTAATTCCGGACTTGCATTATTGAAGATAGTACTGTCGAAATTCAATTTTTTACGTAATTCCATAAACAAGTCATCGCCAGTGTTTACCTGTTGTGCTATAAAAGCACGCAAAGGGTTATCACATAATCTATACATTTCCACTGGTTCCTTTTCATATATTTCCGGAGCCTTAAATCCCATTGTCAAAATATTGTTGCGTCCACATAATTGCGAGATTAGGTTCAGCCTACCTTCTTGAGACACTTTGGGGTTACCTTTAGCCTCTAACAGTTCATTAATGTGAGCATCTGAATAGTAATATGTTGCACCAGACATTCCCGTAAAGTCTTCGACAGAATACTTTCCGATCTCTATATCAACAAGTACATTATTATCTATATATACCTTCATCTTCTATCCCCTTCTTTTATATATCTCGTCTATAATCTTCTTAAATTGCGTTGAACTTAACGCCTCCAAATTGTCAGCATTTGCCCAGTCTATATATTCTTTGATAACTTTCAACAGCCCATACACCTGCTCTATCTCTTTCAATTTCATTTCTGCTGGCTCAGCCATGTCAGGATCAATGTCCCGTAACTTTTCTACAATCTCTGTTTGTTTATCTTTCTTCTCTTTCCAATGCCTTACCAGTTCCACATAAAAATTGTCATCTCTTATCGTATCATCAACCACCACAGGCAGCATCCTATCTTTATAATCGACATTTTCCATAATGCCCGATAGTTCATACATACAATTCTTCGATCTTAAGTATGGCCTGCTCAGTACCACTATAACAGTTTTCCCTGCCCTTATGGCATTCATAAACTCCTTGATATTGGCCGTATAAGGACAGTCTTTCTTGTCTAATTTAAAAGGAATACCTCTATTCTCCAATACAAATCCAAGATAATCTACTATATGCGCCGAATGGCCTTCCCAATTGTAAGATATGTAAATACCTTCATCCTCACCCCATGGCTTCTCTTCAGACTTCTCCTCTTCTGTTTTCGCCAAGTGTTCTCCATTTACTATCTGCATAGCTTCACTGATGTCGCCAATACCAGAATAAGCTGCATAGTATTTATCTTCGAATCCGATGATATAGCGGTTCAGATATTTATACATTTCTCCCATTTTGGTTAACTGACGCAAATATTGTGTTACCTCCATTAACATAAAGCTCTAAAGCAGCCAAAGGAGAATAAGAGAGGTTGGAACGTAAA
>OGDD01002651.1_pt1 | contig 10446 bp, 8 predicted proteins | sample 1570301 | NCBI WGS metagenome assembly OGDD01 (sample SAMEA2581971, study PRJEB24529) | metagenome | biome: Human gut stool | place: China | collected 2011 | reverse complement strand
GGCGACCACCGAGATCTACACTCTTTCCCTACACGACGCTCTTCCGATCTCAGCGTCTTCCCAGACGGCCTTTGCCCGCGCTCTGAAATTCTGCCACAGCCAGCGTTCCATGAGGCGCGCCTTCCTGAGACAGTCTTTTTGCCCATTCATTGGTAGAATCTGTTTCTTTTGCAAAATGGACGGTTTTGCCCGCCCATTTTGTGTTTATCGCCTGTGAAATTGTTTCTTCATTATACAGATGTGCCATTATTTGTTCTCCGGCTCTCCTAATGTTGCTACCATAACAGCTTTGATGGTATGCATACGGTTCTCTGCCTCATCAAATACTTTGGACTGCTCAGATTCAAATACTTCGTCTGTTACTTCCATGTCTGTCAGATTGAATCTCTCACCCATTTCCTTGCCGATCTTTGTCTTAAGGTCATGGAATGCAGGCAGACAGTGAAGGAAGATTGCTTTCTCTCCTGCGTTCTTCATAACGTCCTTTGTTACTTTATAAGGTGTCAGATCATGGATTCTCTCTGTCCATACCTCATCCGGCTCACCCATGGATACCCATACGTCTGTATAGATAACGTCTGCATCCTTTGTTCCTTCCTGAACATCCTCTGTCAGAGTGATGCTTCCGCCGGATGCTTTTGCATATTCCTCGCACTGAGCAACTAACTCTGCATTCGGGAAATATTTCTTAGTTGTGCAGGCTACGAAATGCATGCCAAGTTTTGTGCAGGCAATCATCAGGGAATTACCCATATTGTAACGGGCATCACCCATGTATACAAGCTTACGTCCTTTTAAATCTCCGAAATGCTCACGGATTGTCAGCATATCAGCGATCATCTGTGTCGGATGATATTCGTTCGTAAGGCCATTCCATACCGGAACACCTGCATGTTTTGCAAGCTCTTCTACGACTTCCTGACCAAATCCACGATATTCGATACCATCGTACATTCTTCCCAGAACTCTTGCTGTATCTGCAATGCTTTCTTTCTTACCAATCTGAGAACCTGTCGGATCCAAGTATGTGCTTCCCATTCCAAGATCATGGGCAGCTACCTCAAAAGAGCAACGGGTTCTTGTACTTGTTTTTTCAAAAATAAGTGCAATATTTTTGCCTCTGTAATATTCGTGAAGCTCGCCGGCTTTCTTCTTTGCTTTAAGTTCTGCGGATAAATCAATAAGATATGTGATCTCCTCCGGTGTAAAGTCTTTCAGTGTCAGAAAGTTTCTTCCTTTTAAGTTCATAATAATTCTCTCCCCGATGTCATTTATTCTCTTTTGTTATTTGTCTGTCTCCGCTTTCGGATCAGTGACGATCTCTTTCAGCGAACTTGCCAGACCTGCGATTCCCTGAATATCCGACGGAATGATGATCTTGGTTGCCTTACCGTCTGCTGCCTTGGCAAATGCTTCCAGACTCTTCAGTGTCAGAACTGCCTCATCTGCTCCTGCCTCTCTGATCATGCGGATACCCTCTGCATTGGCATTCTGAACTTTCAGAACTGCCTCAGCCTGTCCTTCTGCCTCCTTGATCATACGCTCTTTCTGAGCCTCTGCGCGGAGGATTGCTGCCTGTTTCTCAGCTTCTGCATCCAGAATTGCGGATTGTTTCTTACCTTCTGCAACAAGGATCGTAGATTTCTTCTGACCTTCTGCGATCAGGATTGCTTCACGACGTTCACGCTCAGCTTTCATCTGTTTCTCCATTGCATCCTGGATAGCTGCCGGAGGAATAATGTTCTTCAGTTCCACACGATTGACCTTGATTCCCCATGGATCAGTAGCTTCATCAAGAGAAGCTCTCATCTTAGTATTGATCGTCTCACGTGATGTAAGTGTCTCATCCAGTTCCATGTCACCGATAATATTTCTTAAGGTTGTTGCGGACAGATTCTCGATTGCCATGATCGGATTCTCCACACCGTAAGTATAAAGCTTCGGATCTGTAATCTGAAAGAATACGACAGTATCAATCTGCATGGTTACGTTATCCTTTGTGATAACCGGCTGCGGTGGAAAATCCACTACCTGTTCCTTCAGATTTACCTTTCTGGCTACTCGTTCAATAAACGGAACCTTGAAGTGAATTCCTGTACTCCAGGTCGCCTGATAAGCTCCCAGACGCTCCAGGATTACTGCATATGCCTGTGGTACAATGCGGACGCAGGATGCAAGGACCCATACCGCAATAACGATAATAACTATCAGAAAAACCACGCCCATAACTAATCCTCCTTATTCTGTTTTACGATAAGTTTCACACCTCGGATCTCTTCGATCGTTACAACGGTGCCTTCGCCGATTTTTTCGTCATCAGCAGAACGTGCAGTCCATTCAATGTCATTGATACGAACCTGGCCTGTCTGCGCCAGATTGTCAATCTCCTGAATCACAACTGCTTTCTTTCCAATCAGACTGTTTGCATTGGTCTGTATGGTTTCTTTGTTGAAGTACTTCATTGCCAGTGGTCTGGTAAAGATGAGAAGTACCAATGAAACACACAGAAACAGCAATATCTGTACAGTGAGGTTCGCTCCTGCATAACATGCAATAGCAGCGACCAGTGCGCCGCCGGCAAACCAGATGGTGGTCAGTCCTGCCGTAATTGCCTCTACAACAAGCAATAACGCAAGAATCCCAAGCCAGATCAAAGGCTGCATGAAACTCCTCCTTTCGTCTGCTATCGTCTCTGACGAGCAGCTTCATACATGAGAATTCCGGATGCCATGGCAGCATTCAGAGATTCTACTTTTCCACACATAGGAATCCGTATCAGACAATCAGCACTGTCTGCCGCTTCATCTGTCAGTCCTTTTCCCTCATTGCCGATCAGGAAAGCAGTTCCTCCTGTGTAGGATTCCTGATCATAAGAGTTCTTACCATGCAGATGCGCTGCAAATGTGCGGATATTTCTGTCTTTCAGTTCCTGTGCTAATGATACCACACTTTCCACATATAGGAAAGGCATTCTGTAGACAGAACCCATGGTTGATCGTATAACCTTCGGGTTTGTGATATCCACGCAGGTCTTTGTCAGAAGAACTCCGCTTACTCCGGCACCCTCTCCTGTACGGAGAATAGTTCCCGCATTTCCCGGATCCTGCAGATCTTCCAGAATCATAACCAGCGGATTTTTCCCGCCGAGAATATCTTCCATTATATAGGAAGGTTTCTTAAGCACTGTCATAATTCCCTGCGGCGTCTGCGTATCGCTCATCTGTCGAAAAACAGAATCTGTTACTATTTCATATGGAAGTTTCTCCACCTGAGCCATCAGTTCTGCATCACCGCTGAGAGCTTCTGATACATACACCTTCGAAATCCAATCCCTAGGTGCTTCGCCGAACATTTTTCTTCCTTCTGCAACAAAAAGCCCTTGTTCTCTGCGGGCTTTTGTTTTCTGGTTCAGCTGTATGATATTTTTTACCTGTCCGTTATTTACACTGGTGATCATATCTTATCCTCAATTTTCCGAAACCTTATTCAGGTCACTGTTTGCTCCTGCTGCAACAACTGTGCAGTCTGCCGGAAACACTTCATCCGGCGCCACATTCATATTCATCTTATCGCCATGCTTCAGACCGATCAGATTGATGTTATACTTTTCCCTGACCTTCAGCTCCCGAAGTGTTTTTCCTATCCATTCCCGCGGGATCTTAAATTCTGCCATACTGAAATCAGAAGAAAGCTCAAACATATCGACAAATCCACTGGAGAGAAGATTTCTTGCAACTCTGATACCCATGGAATGTTCAGGATAAATCACCTTATCTGCCCCTATTTTCTCCAGTATCCTGCCATGAAGAGGATTCATTGCCTTCGCCATGACAAAAGGAACTCCAAGTTCTTTCACCTGCATCGTTGCTGTAATACTGGCCTCCATATTCTCGGCTACTGCGATGACCGCAACATCTACGTTCTGAACTCCAAGCGATTCCAAAATTCCCGGATCACGCACATCTGCCTTGACAGCATAGGAAACTTTCTCTGCGATATCCTGCACATTATCATCTTTATCGTCAATGGCAAGTACATCGCAGTTCGCCTCTGCCAGAGTAAGGGCTACCGTCATCCCGAACTGCCCAAGACCGATCACTGCATAAGATTTGTTCTTCATTTTCTTCCTCATTTCTCTTTCTGAACATGTATTCGTTATCCTCTGCGAATATCCGCCTGACTGCCAAACCGTTACTATCCAATCATAATATCTTCTTCTGCCAGATGTGAATCTGCCGGCATTTTCTGTACACGTACAGTCACTGCAGTTCCCAGAGTCAGCGGACCGATTCTTCCCAGATACATAGTCAGGATCACGATCCATTTGCCTGCTGTATTCAGGCAGGGTGTCAGCCCTCTGCTAAGTCCTACCGTTGCAACCGCAGATGTAATTTCATAAACAACATCTTCTATAGGTGCTTCCGGCATGGCTGCACACAACAGCATACTCATGAGAATAAGTACTGTAAGTACCATACCTGTCACTACGATGGCAGAACGGATATAGCTGTCTCTGATTCTCCTGTGGTGTACTTCCACATCCCGTTTTCCCTGAAGATTGGATTTCAGACTCAGCAGAAGGACCGCAACTGTTGTTGTCTTAATTCCACCTGCTGTTCCCATAGGGGAACCGCCGATCAACATCAATATCAGGCACAGCATATAAGTTGCATTGGAAAATCTCTCCTGGCTTACAGTGAAAAATCCGGCTGTTCTTGTGGTAACTGACTGGAACAAAGATGCCATCCACTTCGTTCCCGGCGAATATGTCCCAATACTTTCCGGATTTCCATGATCAAACAGAAAGATCAGTACTGTACCGCCCACAACAAGTATCAGCGTCATCATCAACACGATCTTACTGTGAAGACGGAGATTTTTAAATATACGTCCCACAGGAAGTTTCCCTCTGATGACTCGTTTGATCTTATCCCAGATATCCCACCAGACCACAAACCCAAGACCTGACATAATGATCAATCCTACACTTGTAAAGTTTACGATCGGATCAGCAACATACTGAGCCAGGCTGTCCTCTCCCAGCAGATCAATACCAGCATTACAGAATGCAGATACTGCCGTAAAAACAGAGTATCCCAGACCTTTTGCCAGACCGAACTGCGGAATAAATCGAACTGCATAACACACTGCACCGATTCCTTCTGCTCCAAACACACAGATCAGAACTTTCTTCACCAGCCTGACCATTCCACCCATTCTGTCCATATTATAGGACTCCTGGATAACACGCCGGTTCCTCAGCGATATTTTCTTTCTCAGACTTATAAAAATAATACTGCCCAGGGAAATCAGTCCCACACCTCCGATCTGGATCAGGACAAGAATAATAATCTTGCCTGCCAGAGTCCAGTGAGTTGCCGTAACAACTGTCACAAGCCCTGTTACACATATACTTGTGGTTGCGGTAAACATGGCATCTGTAAAAGATGTGTGGTATCCGGGTGCCGTACAAAACGGCAGCCACAGAAGTAATCCCCCTAAGATAATCACTCCCGCAAAACCGAGGGTAATTATCTGAGCAGTATTTAATTTATGCAGTCTGTTATATAACTGCATCTTTTTATTCATTTGTTATTTGTTGTTTTTATCATAGTTATGAGAAAGTGACTGGCATACTTCCCACTGATAGTCAGAGATACCCTTCTGCATAGCAAGTGCTTCATTGATATCGAAGTCTACGAATTCACCGTGACGATATCCGACAACGCGGCATGTCTTGCCTGCAATAAGAAGGTCTACAGCCAGAGCACCCATCATAGATGCATATACACGGTCTTTACATGTCGGGCTTCCACCACGCTGCATGTGTCCAAGGATTGTAGCACGTGTTTCGATACCTGTGGCAGCTTCGATACGTTTTGCCATTGCTTCAGAATGACCGATACCTTCTGCATTGATGATGATGTGATGCTTTTTGCCTTTCTTACGACTCTCGATAATGTTATTGATCAGCTTCTGCTCATCATAGTCATATTTTTCAGGAACCAGAACGTCCTCAGCACCGTTGGCAATACCGCACCACAGAGCAATATATCCTGCACCACGTCCCATAACCTCGATGATACTGCATCTCTCATGAGAAGTGGAAGTATCACGTACTTTATCAATTGCTTCCATTGCTGTGTTTACAGCTGTATCAAATCCGATGGTATATTCTGTACATGCAATGTCAAGGTCGATTGTTCCAGGAAGACCGATTGTATTGATTCCGAGATTCGCAAGCTTCTGAGCACCTGCGAAGGATCCGTCACCACCGATGACAACAAGTCCGTCAATTCCATGTTTTCTGCAGATCTCTGCTCCACGTTTCTGGCCTTCTTCTGTACGGAATTCTGCACAACGTGCTGTATAAAGGATTGTACCTCCACGCTCGATTGTATCAGATACATCTTTTGCGCTCATGTCAATAATCTCTTCGTTTAACAGACCATTGTATCCTTTCAGAATACCTTTTACATTTAATCCATTGCTTAAACCTCTTCTGACAACTGCACGAATTGCAGCATTCATTCCAGGTGCGTCACCACCGCTGGTAAGGACACCAATGGTTTTTATCTTGTTTTCTGCCATCTTTTCTTCCTCCATCTTCTGAATCTATCTCATTTTTACTATACACATATTCGGGTATAGTTTAGCGCATTTCTATAAGTTTTTCAATCCTCTTTCTACAACTTTAACATTGGTTTTACCATATTTTTCGTACATATAGTTCAGCCATGAGTCCTGAATTTGTGCATGATATCCAACCGGAAGCTTCTTTATGGCCTTTACGTCTTTCAGGTAGATCACAACAGCACTGTCACCCGGTGAACGTCTGAGGTCTGCAAGCAGTTCCTGAGATTGCTGTGTGTAGCTTTCTTTATTGGCAAACTGTATCCAGATTTCCCTTGGCATATTGTCAAAGGGACGGATTTTTTCAAGGATCAGTTTACTGGCGCGATCGTCCTCTGCAGATACTCTGCCCTGAATAAATACTCTGCCTTCTTCATTCAGGAACTGCTGACTTTTCTCATAATCTCTGGGGAACACAACTACCTCCACTGTTCCTACCAGATCCTCCACTGTGAGGAATGCCATAACCTTATTATTCTTTGTATATTTGATGGTTTTATCCGTAATCATTCCACCGATAATTACTTTCTGACCATCCATGACTTTCGGAAGATTTGTTTCTTCATCCTGCTGAAAATCCGAGGTTTTCGCAGAAATGGTTTTCTCCATCATTTCCCGGTAATTTTCCAGAGGATGACCACTGAGGTAGATTCCCAGAACTTCCTTCTCATATCCCAGAAGTTCCTCTTTTCCGAATTCCTCCACATCGGGCATACGGATTTCAAATTCTTTCTTGTCCTCCTCGCTTACCAGATCAAAAAGGCTCATCTGGCCTGCCAGTGAATTCTTCTTATCCTGACTGATACTGTCTGAAATCTTCTGATAAACCAACATTTTCTGGCGGCGGTTACCATCCAGGCAATCCAGCGCACCTGCTTTGATAAAGTTTTCTACTGCTCGCTTATTCATCTGCGGAGAGTTTCGTTCCATAAAATCCTTCAGGGAACGATATTGTCCGTTCTCTTCCCTCTCTCTTACCAAGCTTTCAATAACCGGACGTCCCACACTCTTTATAGCGGACAGACCATATCGGATCGCACCATTATCTACAGAGAATCCGTACATTCCACAGTTCACATCCGGCGGCAGGATCTTAATCCCCATCTGTCTGCAGACCAAAATATATTCTGCAACCTTATTGGGAAAATCAATAACCGATGTCATAAGTGCAGCCATAAATTCTACAGGATAATAGTACTTCAGATAGGCTGTCTGGTAGGAAACAACTGCATAGGCTGCTGCATGGGACTTATTAAAGGCATATTTGGCAAAATCAATCATTTCATCATAGATTTTATTTGCCGTTGCCTCATCAATTCCATTTGCAATACAGCCTGGAACTCCCTCTGCTTCATTTCCGTAAACAAAGTTCTGGCGCTCCTTTTCCATGACAGAGGCCTTCTTTTTGGACATTGCACGGCGCACCAGGTCGCTTCGGCCCAGAGTATAACCTGCCAGGTTACGAACGATCTGCATAACCTGTTCCTGATAGACAATACACCCATAAGTAGGCTTCAGGATCGGCTCCAGCTGAGGGCAGTCGTAACGGATGGTATCCGGACGGTTTTTGCCCCGGATATACTGAGGGATAAAATCCATGGGACCCGGACGGTAAAGAGAAATTCCTGCGATCACATCTTCCAGACTCTGAGGCTTCAGTTCCTTCATGAAATTTTTCATTCCCGCACTTTCAAGCTGAAATACACCATCAGAACGACCGGTGCCGAGGGAATCCAAAACCTTTTTATCATCATAATTGATTTTCTGCATGTCCAGAGTCACTCCTGCATCCTTCTGGATCAGCTTTACTGCATTCTGGATCACAGTCAGGGTACGAAGTCCCAGGAAGTCCATTTTCAAAAGTCCCAATTCTTCCAGTGTTGTCATGGTAAACTGTGTGACAATGGAACCATCCGACGCTCTGGAAAGCGGTACATATTCAGAAACATCTTTCTGACTGATAACCACACCGGCTGCATGCATGGAAGTATGTCTTGGAAGTCCCTCCAGACGTCTTGCCATATCGATCAGATAATGAATTTCATCCTGCTCTTCATATGCTTTTTTCAGCTCAGGGTTCATAGTAAGGGCTTTATCTATAGTAATATTTAATTCCTGCGGGATCATTTTCGCAATGGAATCCACCTGTGCATAAGGCATATCCAGTACACGGCCCACATCCCGGATCACACCACGGGCTGCCAGCGTACCAAAAGTAACGATCTGAACCACACAATCATCCCCATATTTACGGCGGACATATTCAATAACCTCCTGCCTTCTTTCGAAGCAGAAGTCAACGTCAATATCAGGCATAGATACTCGTTCCGGATTCAGAAATCGCTCAAAGAGCAGATCATAGCGAATAGGATCAAGCTGTGTGATGCCCAAGGTATAAGCAACCAGACTTCCCGCTGCAGAGCCACGTCCCGGTCCTACCATAATGTCATGATCGCGGGCATATTTAATAAAATCCCATACTATAAGGAAGTAATCCACGTAGCCCATATTTTTTATAGTAGATAATTCGTAATTCAGACGAGCTTTTAATTCCTCTGTAACCGGCTGATAACGTTCCTCCAGTCCCTCGAAGCATAGCTTGTTCAGATATTCCCAGGATGTAAGACCATCCGGCACATCGAATCTTGGAAGCTTGGTCACGCCAAATTCAATCTCAACATGACATCTCTGTGCAATCTTATGAGTATTCTCCAGGGCCTCCAAAGCATATGGGAAAAGTTCTGCCATTTCTTCCGGGGATTTCACATAATACTGGCCGCCCTCATAACGCATTCTGTCCTCGTCTGCCAGTTTCTTGTTTGTCTGCAGACAGAGAAGAATATCATGAGGATCAGCATCCTCCGCCCTTGTATAATGCACATCATTGGTTGCCACAAGGTCAATCCCTGTTTCTTCGTGCATACGGAGAAGTTCCTGATTTACCAGTCTCTGCGCAGGAATTCCATGATCCTGTAATTCCAGGAAGAAATTGCCTTTTCCAAAAATATCCTGATAACGAAGAGCTGCTGCCTTTGCATCCTCATACATGCCTCTCTGAAGATATCTGGCAACCTCACCTGCAAGGCAGGCACTTAAGGCAATAATCCCTTCATGGTACTCTTTTAATACCGCAAGATCTACTCGCGGTTTATAATAGAATCCTTCTGTAAAACCCTTGGACACAATTTTCATCAGATTTGCATAACCCTGATTATTCTCTGCCAGAAGAACCAGGTGGTAATATCTGTCTTCGCCGCTTCCTGCTTCACGGTCAAATCGGGAGCCGGGGGCTACATAAACCTCACATCCCAGAATCGGATTGATTCCCTCGGCTCTTGCTGCACGATAAAAATCAATCACACCATACATAACTCCATGATCTGTGATCGCCGCACTGTCCATGCCAAGTTCTTTGACACGGGCTACATATTCTTTTATCTTATTGGAACCATCCAGCAGACTGTATTCTGTATGGACATGTAAATGTGTAAAACTCATGAACCCTCTTTTCTAATATGTTTTTTGTATTTTCTGGCTATCATTTTATCATACAACTTCATTTTATGCTATAATCTGTAGATAACAGCATAAATTTTTTAAACCGTTATCATCAATCACACCTATGCTGAAATCTAACAGTGAAAGAAACGAGGTTTTCTATGGAGAATATAACAATTCAAGACATTTTAGAAGCAACAGACGGAACACTTTTATGTGGTGATCCTTCCATGAAGATTGACCACTTAAGTACGAATTCTATGGAGATTGGTCCTAACACTTTATTTGTACCGATCATCGGAGAACGTGTTGATG
>OGDD01002642.1_pt1 | contig 10470 bp, 9 predicted proteins | sample 1570301 | NCBI WGS metagenome assembly OGDD01 (sample SAMEA2581971, study PRJEB24529) | metagenome | biome: Human gut stool | place: China | collected 2011 | reverse complement strand
AAATTTGCTATTACTCACCACCTGAAGAGGTGGGAGTCTTCTCGACTGAGATAAATCAGCCGCTCAGAGAGAATATGTGACAGGAATTGCTAAAATATGCAGGAGAAAGGGAGTATCCATGCAGAAACAGAAAAGGAAGACAAACCATATCCACCGGGCGGCGTGTGCCCTGCTTGCGGGGCTGGCGCTCAGCCTGGGGCTTTTGACTGGATGCGGCTCGGACGGCAGCACGATCGTGGTGGGAAAGAAGAATGAAAAGGGTTATTCCCGCGCGGAAGTGATGGTGATTGCCATGACGGAGAAAAAACGCTATGAGGAGGTCTGTACGGATCAGATCTGGGGCGTTTCAGTTGGAGAAAAGGGCGATGATTTTGAAACGTATCTAAAAAAACAGATCCGTTCGTTTATGGATGAGCTGAAAATCATGAACCTGCTGGCAGCCGATCGGGGGATTTCCCTGACTTCAGAGGAGCGGGCGGCGATGGACCGGGCAGCAGCCGAGTATTTTGGGCGTCTGCCGCAGTCGGCGATTGACTCGATGGGCGTGACAGAGGCGGATGTCCAGCATATCTATGAGGATTATGGTCTGGCGGAGAAGCTGGCGGGACAGCTCACGGACAATGTGGCGCTGGAGGTCAGCGACAGTGAGGCAAAGGTGATCCATGTCAGTCAGATAAAGACATCGGATGAGAGCGAGGCAGACGCCTTCCAGCGGGCGGCATCGCAGGAAGATGCCGATTTCCAGTCCTGTGCCGAGGAGGCGGGGCTGACGGTGAGTGACCGGGTGCTGGGGCGCGGTGATGAGTCGGATGCCTATGAGAAAGAGGCATTTTCCCTTGCCGAGGGCACAGTCAGCCAGGTGATCCATGCGGACGACGCGTACTATGTGCTCAAATGTACGGACGATTATGACGAGGACGAGACGGCGGCGCGCAAGGAGCGCATCTACGAGGAGCGGAAAAAACGCGCCTTTCAGGAGATCTACGACCGGTTCAGCAATACGATCTCCGTTTCTTACAGCAGCGGGCTCTGGGACAGTCTGGATCTGACCTCGGAGTTCGAGAAAAATGACGCGGATTTCTTTGAGATTTACGCGGAATATGCGATCAAATAGGTAGTCTGTACCTGGGGCGGGCAGACAAAAGTAAACTTATTTTTAAAAAAGGATAACAATTCGGAACAACCGCTTGACTACCGGGGAAAATTCTTCTACAATGAACGGTAATGTCCGGTCAGGCGGGCATACTGTGGAGGAAAAATACATGAATATCATAAAAGCGGTCAATCTTGTATTTGATTATATAAGACGCGATGAAGAGGGGCAGGTAGAGGAAGTAAAGCGCGCCCTGGATCATGTGAATCTGGAGATTGAGAAAGGCAGCTTTGTGGCGATCCTGGGACACAATGGTTCCGGCAAGTCCACATTTGCCAAGCAGATCAATGGCATTCTGAGCCCGACCGACGGTACGCTTTTTGTATCGGAGATGGATACGAGGGACGAGGCGCATCTGTGGGATATCCGCAAAAATGCGGGCATGGTCTTTCAGAACCCGGATAACCAGATCATAGGAAATATAGTGGAAGAGGACGTCGGATTCGGTCCGGAAAATATCGGAGTTCCGACCGAGGAGATCTGGAAGCGAGTGGATGAGAGCTTAAAGGCAGTCGGGATGACGATGTACCGCAAGCAGTCCCCGAACCATCTGTCCGGCGGACAGAAGCAGCGTGTGGCGATCGCGGGCGTCATGGCGATGAAACCAGAATGTATCGTGCTCGATGAGCCGACGGCGATGCTCGATCCGAACGGACGCAAGGAGGTTATCCGCACCGTCCATGAGTTAAACCGGGTGGAAGGAATCACGATGGTGCTGATCACCCATTATATGGAAGAGGTGGTCGATGCAGACCGCGTGATCGTCATGGATGACGGTCATATCGTGATGGACGGCACGCCGAAGGAGATTTTCTCCCGCGTGGAGGAACTAAAACAATACCGGATGGATGTGCCGCAGGTGACGGAGCTTGCGTGGGAGCTTAAGAAAAAGGGAATTCCGCTTCCAGATGGAATCCTTCGTAAATCGGAGCTTCTGGACGCACTGGTACCGCTTTTGAAAGAGGAATAGAGATGGCAATACAGGTAGAAGATTTGTGCTACACCTACGGCGAGGGCACGGCGTTAGAGCGCCAGGCATTAAAGCACGTGAGTTTTGAGATTCAGGACGGCGAATTTGTCGGTCTGATTGGTCACACTGGATCGGGAAAATCAACCCTGATCCAGCATTTAAACGGTCTGATCAAGCCGACCAGCGGCGACATTAAGTATCAGGGTGTCAGCATTTACAGCCAGGGTTATAAATTAAAGGATCTGCGGAGTAAAGTGGGGCTGGTGTTCCAGTACCCGGAGTACCAGCTCTTTGAGGCAGATATTTTTACAGACGTCTGTTTCGGACCGAAAAATCTGGGGCTTCCGCAGGAAGAGGTGGAAAAACGTGCCCGCCATGCCTTAAAGCTGGTCGGCATGGATGAAAAATTTTATAAGCAGTCCCCGTTTGAACTTTCCGGCGGACAGAAACGCCGCGTCGCGATCGCGGGTGTACTGGCGATGCGTCCGGAGATGATGATCCTCGACGAGCCGACGGCGGGACTCGATCCGCAGGGGCGCGATGAGATTTTAGGTCAGATCGAGCGCCTGAACCGGGAGCACGGGCTGACGATTTTGGTGGTTTCCCACAGCATGGAGGACATGGCGCGCTACGTGGACCGCATCATGGTCATGAACGACGGCGTGAAGATGTTTGACGATACGCCGAAGGAGGTATTCCGCCATTACAAGGAGTTAGAGGCGATCGGTCTTGCCGCGCCGCAGATCACTTATGTGGTGCAGGGACTTCGGGAGCGCGGGATTCTGATCGACGACACGATCACGACGGTAGAAGAGGCGCGGGAGGCGATTCTGGCGCTGTATAACAAGCGGAGGGAGAAACAATGATACGGGATATCACAATCGGACAGTATTATCCGGTCGAATCAGTGGTTCACCGGCTGGATCCGCGTACCAAGCTGTTTGGAACGCTGATCTACATTATTTCATTATTTTTCGCGGACAACCTGCTCTGCTATGCAGTGGCAACCGTATTTCTGGCGATGGCGGTCCGCACCTCACGCGTACCATTTAAATTTATTGTGCGGGGACTTAGGGCGATCGTGTTCCTGTTACTTATCAGTATCAGCTTTAACCTGTTTTTGACGAGCGGACGGGTTATTTTCCAGATTGGATTTTTAAAAGTGACGCATGAGGGCTTGCGGCTGGCAGTTTTCATGGGTCTGCGCCTGATGTATCTGGTGATTGGTTCCTCTGTCATGACGCTGACGACGACCCCGAACCAGCTTACGGACGGCTTGGAGCGGAGTCTGGGATGCTTGAACCGTCTCCATGTGCCGGTGCATGAGATCTCGATGATGATGTCGATCGCGCTGCGCTTTATCCCGATTCTGATTGAGGAGACGGATAAGATCATGAAGGCACAGATGGCGAGAGGCGCTGATTTTGAATCTGGCAATCTCGTACAGCGGGCAAAGAGCATGATCCCGATTCTGGTACCACTTTTCGTATCGGCGTTCCGCCGCGCGACGGATCTGGCGATGGCGATGGAGGCGCGCTGCTACCGGGGCGGAAGTGGGCGCACGAAGATGAAGCCGCTGCATTATGAGAGGAGAGACCGGATTACCTACTTGATTCTTCTGGCTTATCTGGGAATTGTGATTGTACTGCGGATCGTTTTTTAGCGAAAAAGGGGTTACTGTCCGCGGGTAGGCACTTTTGGAACCGAAAGAGAGGTGCATAGGCTGTGCAAGCTGTGTGCCTCTTGATTTTTGTATTTTGGTTAGTTAGAGCTAACATAAGGTGGAATGGAGAACAACAGAAGGAGGACTTCAATGGAATTAAAACAGCTTGAATATTTTATGGTTGCCTGTGAAAAAGGTAGTTTTAATCAGGCAGCAGAATGCCTATACACATCCCAACCGAATGTCAGCAAGGTGATCGGGATGCTGGAACAGGAGCTGGGGCGTGCGTTATTTGAGCGGACAAGCAGAGGGCTCAGGGTTACCCCATATGGAGAAACGGTCCGGGAGTATGCACACAATATTTTAAATCATGTGAGTCTTATTAACTCGCTGGCAGAAGATACGCAGGAACGGAAATTTACCGTTTCTACCTACCCGAGCAACATGATTGCGAGGCTTCTGACAGATTTTTATAAGAAATATGGCTGCGAGTGCCAGATTTCCCACCGGGAAGGCAGTGTGGAGGAGATTAGTGATCAGGTATCCCAGGGAATTTCGGAGTTGGGGATTGTGTATGTAGCACAGAAACAGGTTCCGGCATTCCGGCATATTTTGTCCCACAAAAAATTGTCTTTTCAGGAACTGGATGTCAAACCTGCCTGTGTTTATGTGGGACCAAATCATCCGCGTTATGAGGATGAGAGTATCGATTTTACCGAGCTTCCGCAGTTAAAATTCGTCAGCGGAATCCGGGATTTTTTCTCAATGGAGCATCATTTAAACCATGTGAGCCTGGGAGCGATCAGCACGGATATGCTGAATACGGTTGTACATACCAATAGCGATCATATGACAATGAATCTCCTGATGCAGAGCGATATCTGCAGCCTGGGAATTGATTTTTTATATGAGGATTATAAACAATATCCAATCCGTAATCTGAAGATCCGGAATAGTGAACCATTTCTGGTAATCGGATATATTTACCAGAATGAAGAAAAGCTGAGTGCGGAGGCAGCGTGGTTTTTAGAACATTTCAAAAAAATGCTTTAATTGTTTAGATATAACAAATCGTTATAGCAATCCCCCTGTAAAACGATAGTGGTTAGTTGTGCGTAACTATGTTATCCTTTTATCTGCCGGTAAAAACGAATTGTTTTAACAAAGTAGATAAAAGAGATGCAGGCTTTCAAACCTGCGTCAGGCATAACAGGAGGACATATATGAAAAAAAGTAAAAGACTCATAGCGGCAGCTGGTGTTCTTTCCGTGGCTGTCTTGGCTGGATGTGGCGGAAACGCTTCAAACAGTACAGAAGGGACAAAATCAGAGCAGAGTGCATCGGCAGAGAGCACGAAGGATGAACTGGTATTTGTTAATTATCGGGATATCCGTGATCTGAATCCACATCTGTATGCAGGTGAAATGTATGCACAGGAAATGCTCTACGAGACCTTAGTCAATATTACAGAAAATGGGTATGAGGGCTGCCTGGCAGAGATCTGTGATATCAGGGAAGGTGGAAAGACCTACACGTTCCACATCCGTGATGGAGTGAAATTTTCGGACGGAGAGGTGTGTGACGCCAACGCGATCAAGGCAAACTTTGATGCAATCATTGAAAACAAAGATCGTCACACCTGGCTGGAAATGATGAATCTTCTGGTTGGGGTTTCGGCTCCGGATGATAAAACCTTTGTGATCGAACTGTCGGAGCCGTACTATCCTCTGCTGACAGAGTTGGGAGTTACCCGTCCGTTTGCAATGATTTCTCCGAAGGCGATGAAGGACGGAAGCACAAAGGATGGCGTAAACGAATACATTGGAACAGGTCCATATGTCCTGACCGATTTTGTGACAGATGAGTATGCAGTATTTGAAGCAAACGAAAACTATTGGGGGGAGCAGCCGTCCATCAAAAAGATTACGGTAAAAGTAATACCGGATAATCAGACGCGTATCATGGCACTGGAAAAAGGGGAAATTGATCTGATTTTCGGTAAAAATATGATTGATGCGGATGCAATTAACCAGTATACGGGAAATGACAATTTTACGGTTGCGTTATCGGATCCGACCTCGACCCGGCAGATTGTACTGAATACAACCCGTGATATTCTGGATGAGAAGGAAGTGCGTAAGGCACTTCAGCATGCGACAAACAAAGCAGCGATTTCAGAAGGTATTTTTTATGGTCTGGAACAGCCGGCGGATACACTGTTTGCATCTACCGTTCCTTACTGCGATATCAATCTGCCCCCATATGAGTATGATGTGGAAGAAGCAACGAAGATGCTGGAGGAAGCAGGCTGGACGTTGGCTGGAGACGGCGTACGTGAAAAAGACGGCCAGAAAATGGAACTGGAGCTGCTTTATAACAGCGATAGTGTGACGGAAAAAGCGATTGCGGAGTACCTCCAGAGCGAATACCAGAAGCTGGGTGTCTCCCTGAACATTCATGGAGAGGAAGAACAGTCTTACCGTGATAGTATGAAGGCTGGAAACTTTGACATGGTATTTAATATCTGCTGGGGAACTCCGTATGACCCGCAGTCCTCCCTGGCGGCGATGCGCGCTCCGGTTTATGGAGATTTTGCGGCACAGCAGGGACTGGAAGATAAGGCAGATATCGATGATGCGATTACAGAGATCCTGGTTTCCACAGATGAAAACAGACGCCAGGAACTTTATACCTATGTTCTGACCCATCTCCACGAAGATGCCGTTTATATTCCACTGACCTATGAGTGCAATAAGGCAATCTACCGTTCGGATCTGCAGGGCTTCCATTTTACGCAGACTCAGTATGAGGTTCCGTTCGCTGATTTCTATTTTGGAGAGAAGAAATAAAGGAAAAATAAATGAAACAATATATCATAAAACGAATCCTGTCGGCAATTCCGCTTCTTATTATCATTTCGTTTGTGTGTTTTGTGTTTATTAACCTGATACCATCCGATCCGGCGGAGGTGGCACTGCGCATCCGCCAGGTACCGATTATTACAGAAGAAGCGGTGGCACAGGTAAGGGCGGAACTTGGATTGGACAAACCATATCTGATACGATATATTTCCTGGCTGGCTGACTGTCTGAGGGGAGATTTTGGAATCAGTTACGTCAATCCGAGCCGTACAGTTGCGGGCGAACTGATGCGCTGTTTTCCGGCGACTCTGCAGCTTGCGGGTGTATCGTTTGTGATGGTTCTGGTACTGAGCATTCCGATTGGAGTGCTCTGTGCCGTTTATAAGGATGGTGTGTTTGACCGCATCATGCGGGCGATTGTTTTTATGACAACGGCGATGCCTGCATACTGGGTAGGGCTTCTTCTGATCTGGCTGGTTTCGATCAAGCTGGATCTGCTTCCAACGAGCGGAAGCGGGAGCTTTAAACACCTGATTCTGCCATCGTTTACGGTATCATTGAGTTATATATCGACGTATATCCGCCTGATCCGCAATAATATGTTGGAAAACATGAAACAGGATTATGTTCTCTATGCCAATGTGAGAGGCATTCCAAACCGGCAGATTCTTCTTAAACACATTTTGAAAAATTCGATGCATACTTGTATTGTAGCGATCGGAATGAGCATACCGCAGCTGATTTCCGGAACGATCGTCGTTGAGAATGTATTTGCCTGGCCGGGGCTTGGGACACTCTGTATCAGCTCGATTTTTAACCGGGATTATCCGGTGATCCAGACGTATGTGCTATTGATCGGAGTACTATTTGTCGGATTTAATTTATTATTTGATATTCTTCAGACAATTTCAGATCCGCGTCTTAGAAAGGAGAGTCATTGATGGTAGGACGATTGATTCGAAACCGGGCGGCCGTTGGAACGATTGGTCTGGTGCTTATCGTGGCGCTCATAGGGATCTTTGCACCGTTTATCGCACCGAATGATCCGTATGCACCGGATATTTTAAATAAATTTGCCGGATTCAGCCAGCAGTATCCACTTGGTACCGATAATCTGGGACGGTGTATTTTGTCGAGAATGATTTATGGAATCCGTCCGACGCTGGGGCTGGCAGTCCTGACCATGCTTGGAACGATTGGCCTGGGAGCGTTGATGGGACTTTTGGCAGGTTATTTCCGCGGGATCGTGGAAGAGGTGATCATGCGAACCGTCGATGTAATGCTTTCATTTCCGAGCCAGATCATGGTGTTTGCAGTGGTAGCCCTGTTGGGAATCAGCGTGCAGAATGTAATTCTGGCCAATGTGTTTATTAAATGGGCCTGGTATGCGCGGATGATCCGGACAGGTGTTATGCAGTATCGTGACCGGAACTTTGTGCGCTTTTCACGATGTATAGGAACACCAGAATCTTTTATATTATTTCGCCATCTTGTACCGTCAATTGCGGCAGATCTGGCAGTTTTATCCTCTCTGGATGTCGGATGGGCGATTATCAATATTTCAACCCTCTCATTTCTGGGACTGGGTGTACAGGCACCGACACCGGAATGGGGAGCGATGCTGAGCGAGGCGAAGAATGTCCTCACCAGCAATCCGGTACAGATGCTGGTTCCGGGAATTGCGGTGGTAATTCTGGTAGCAGCGTTTAACCTGATGGGAGATGCCCTGCGGGATGTGCTGGATCCGAAGGAGGTGCAGAAATGAGCCTGAATCATGAGCGGGTGCAGCCGATTCTGCGGGTGGATGGACTGAATGTAGAACTGAAAATCAGAAATAAACAGAAAAAATTGGTCGAGAATGTAAGCTTTGAGGTAGAGCCGGGGCAGTGCCTGGGTATTCTGGGAGAATCCGGAAGCGGAAAAAGCATGACGGTAAAAGCAATTCTGGGACTTCTGGACCGCCAGTTCCGGATAGAAGGACAGGCATGGTTTGAGGGAAAGGATCTATGCCGGGCAGGACGGGATGAACTGCGGCGGCTGCGTGGGCAGAAGATAGGCATGGTTCTCCAGAATCCGATGACCTGCTTTGATCCACTTTACCGGATTGGAAGCCAGATGGCCGAGACCTTTGCAGCCCATACAGATTGGGATCGGGCAAAGATCCGGGAGATTTCCCTGGAAGTATTGGAAAAAATGAGAATTCATAATCCGGAGGAAGTGCTGGGGCAGTATCCACACCAGCTTTCCGGAGGAATGCTTCAGAGAATCATGATTGGGCTGGTACTGGCGATGAAGCCGGCACTTCTGGTGGCAGATGAACCGACAACGGCAATCGATGCCATCACCCAGGCTGAAATTTTGAAGGAATTTCAGCGGATCAAGGAAGAAAGTCATACGGCGATGATATTTATCTCCCATGATTTGGGGGCGGTTTCGAAGATTGCGGACGAGATCGTCGTGATGAATGGAGGAAAACTGGTCGAACAGGGCGATTTTGAACATATCTTAAGGCATGCAAAGGATCCGTATACACGGATGCTTGCAGAGACACGGCGCTCGGTCATGGAGCGCTACCGGCTTTGCCTGGATAATCAGGAGGAATTATGCTTGAATTAAAAGATATATGTGTCAGCTTCCGGAGTGAGCGTCAGGATAAATTGTTTGGAGTATTCAGGGACCAGGTGCTGTTTGACGTATCTTTGCAGGTGGAAAAGGGAAGCTGCCTGGGGATCTTAGGAGAAACCGGAAGCGGAAAATCGACGGTTGGACGTGTCCTTTGCGGACTTTTAAAACCGGATTCCGGGCAGGTGCTTCTGGATGGGGAGGAGATTTATCGAAACCGTCAGGGGAGAAAGAATCTGCAGAAGAAAATCAGTATTGTTTTTCAGGATTATACAACCTCGGCGAACCCGCGTTTCCGTATACGGGATATTCTGGCGGAGGGACAGCGGGCAGCAGCACGTAAAAAGGGAATCCGGAAGCTTTCAAGAGAGAAAATAAAAAAAGGTGCCGGAGAGCTGATGGAGATGGTGGGACTAAGTGCAGATTTTCTGGATCGATATCCCCATGAATTGTCCGGCGGTCAGCTCCAGCGAGTCTGCATTGCCCGGGCGGTAGCCTGCGAACCGGAGATAATTCTGTTCGATGAGGCGATTTCATCTTTGGATGCACATACGCAGGTGCAGGTTATGGATCTGCTTATAGATTTAAAGGAGAAACTGAATCTGACGTATGTATTTATTACGCATGATTTGACGTCGGTTACCTATCTGTGCGATGAGGTGCTGTTTTTATACCGCGGACATATCACAGAATGCCGTCCGGTCCGGGAGCTGGGAAAGACAACGGATGAATATGCGCGCAGGCTGCTGCAGGCGATCGTTTAGATGGAATTGAGTAAAAGGAGCAGAAAAGTTCTCAGAACAGGAAATAGAACATGAAAATATATGAAACGAAGGTGGAGGCAGGCACGAAGCAGTGGCTGAAAATTCCGGTGGATGAGGAATGCAGCCTGAAAGCGGCGGCTTTCTGTGGTTCAAGACCGGGAAAACGGTTGATTGTTACAGCGGGGGTACATGGCTGTGAGTACATAGGAATTCTGGCAGTTTCCCGTCTGATTCAGGAACTGGATCCGAGGCAGATGAAGGGAGAGGTTGTATTTCTTCCGATTGCTAATGAAGGTGGATTTTATAAGGAAATCAAGCAGCTTGTACCGGAGGATGGTGTCAATTTAAATCGGGCATTTCCGGGAACGGAAATGGGAAGCCGGTCAGCGAAGATAGCAGCAGCTGTGGAAACGTATCTGTATCCAGATGCGGACTTC
>OGDD01002637.1_pt1 | contig 10490 bp, 10 predicted proteins | sample 1570301 | NCBI WGS metagenome assembly OGDD01 (sample SAMEA2581971, study PRJEB24529) | metagenome | biome: Human gut stool | place: China | collected 2011 | reverse complement strand
CGGCGACCACCGAGATCTACACTCTTTCCCTACACGACGCTCTTCCGATCTTTAGCAGCGTTTTGGGAATTAAAATAGAAAGCGAGCCCTTCTACACCAAATACAATATAGGTCATAGGATCGTTTGACATCGTTTTTTCCGTATGTTCAATATGTGGATTTATGATTATCAGATCGTCTGCACATACAGAAACCGTATCATTTTCAATGTAAAATACACCTTTTCCACTGATAACATAGAAAAGTTCAGAAAACTGATGGGTGTGAGGGTGGCTTTGCCAATCCCCTTCGTATTTAGAAATAGAAATATAACGAAGTTTAAAATCCGGATCGGGTACTCCTTTGTACTCAAAATTAATTAATTCATTACTCATTTGTATTATCTTCCTGTTGTATCAAATTTTATATCTTATAGATTAAAACCGCAATATTACTAAAATAATGTTGTGAAACTGATGAATAAAATAGCAATTAAATAGGGTTTCTTATTGCAAGTATACAGTAATTTATGATAAATGCAAATATTTTATTGAGTATAAAGCAAGATATATAAAAATTAGAGCAACATAAAAATTGATGCAGTTGATGCAGACAGATATACTTAAAAACATCAGGTGATGAGACAAGAAAGGAGAAGACAGGAATGACAAAACAAACAGGCAGACTGACATTGCCGACCGATGCAGACATTGTCGAGGAAACCATACGATTGAAAAATCTTCTTGGAGCAGATGCATTGCGTGACTGTGACGGAACGGAGATGCCGGATGCGTTATTGAATGAGCCGGTAAAGAAATATGCAACGTATTATACGACCAGAAAGGATAATGCCTGGGCCGAGCAAAATCCGGAAGAGATTCAACAGGAATACCTGATCAGCAATCGTGTAACTGCAAGAAGTGAAAAACTATGTATAAGATTGATGGAAGGATTTCATACACAGCAGTTAAAAGTCAATACGTTGGATGATCCCAAAAGATGGTGGGAAGTAATTGATCGCACAACGGGTGAAGTGGTTTCTGTCGATGACTGGGAATTTAAAAAAGAACGGGAAGAAGTTGAAATAAAAACCATTCCTTATCATGAATATACGGTAAGTTTTCTGGCGTTTTTAATATGGGATCCTGTACATATGTATAACTTTATTACAAATGATTGGAAAGATACACCACATCAACTGACATATGATGTGCGGCAGCCGAAAACCCAGAAGTACGTAAAAGAAAAATTAAAACGCTGGTGTGAAGAAAACCCGCAGATCGACGTGGTAAGATTTACGACTTTTTTTCACCAGTTTACACTTACCTTTGATGATAAAAAACGTGAAAAATTTGTAGAATGGTTTGGATATAGTGCAAGTGTAAGTCCATACATATTAGAGAAATTTGAAAAGTGGGCAGGGTATAAATTCAGACCGGAATTTATTGTGGATCAGGGATATCACAACAGCATGTTCCGTGTGCCAAGTCGTGAGTTTAAGGATTTTATTGAATTCCAGCAGCAGGAAGTTTGTGCGCTTGCCAAGGAACTTGTAGATATTGTTCATTCCTATGGAAAAGAAGCGATGATGTTTTTGGGAGATCATTGGATAGGGACGGAACCATACGGAAAATATTTTGCAGAAATTGGTCTGGATGCAGTAGTTGGTTCTGTTGGCAGTGGTGTGACACTCCGTATGATTTCAGATATAAAAGGGGTTAAATATACAGAAGGAAGGCTTTTGCCATATTTTTTCCCCGACGTGTTTGGAGAAGGCGGAGATCCCATAGGGGAGGCAAAGGACAACTGGATGAAAGCGAGAAGGGCAATTTTACGTTCTCCGCTTGACCGCATCGGATATGGCGGATATTTAAAATTGGCCAGTGAATGGCCGGGATTTATAGAAGAGATTCAAAGTGTTGTCGGGGAATTCAGACAGATACATGAAAATATGAACGGGACGAAATCTTATGTTGCACCATTTAAAGTAGCAGTTTTAAACTGTTGGGGAGGTTTGCGGAAATGGATGTCAAATCAGGTGCATCATGCAATATGGCACAGAGAAACTTATTCTGCAGAGGGAGTGCTGGAATGTCTGAGTGGAATGCCGTTTGATGTAGAATTTATCTCTTTTGATGATGTGAAAAAAGGAATCCCAAAAGATATCAGGGTGATCATCAATGTTGGAGATGCATATACGTCATTCAGTGGAGCTGAAAATTGGATTGATGAAGCAGTTGTAACAACGTTAAGACAGTTTGTGGATGAAGGTGGTGGATTTATCGGAGTAGGAGAACCGACAGCATATCAGCATCAGGGAAGATTTTTCCAGCTGGCGGATGTGCTTGGTGTAGATCGTGAGATGGGTTTTTCACTAAGTACAGATAAATATAACGAGAAAAATCCGCAGCATTTTATCTTGGAAGATATTGAAGGGGATATTGATTTCGGAGAAGGTACGACCCGCATTTATGCGCAGGGAGATCATTATCAGATTCTTGCAATGGATGGAGAATACAGCCAGCTGGTTGTTAATCAATACGGAAAAGGTCACGGTGTTTACTTTGCAGGACTGCCGTATTCCCCTCAGAACTGCCGTATTCTGCTTCGTGCAATCTATTATGCAGCGGGAATGGAACAGGAGATGAAACGATATTACGTAACAAATGTAGATACTGAGGTCACTGTTTTTCAGAAAACGCAAAAAATAGCTGTCATAAATAATTCAGGAAAAGAATGTCAGACAGATCTGTATATCAATGGCGATTTTATCGTGAGGTTGACACTAGAACCAGGAGAAATGCGGTGGTTGAATGAGACAATGTAACTATTGATAATTTATGAGTGGTATCATACCGTCATATTTTATAAAATAAAAAAATAATAATTTTTGCAGGGAGGTATTTTTTATGAAGAAAAAAGCATTGGGATTCATGTTGGCAGCAACTATGACAGTATCTGTGTTTGCTGGATGTGGTGGAAACCAAAATGAAGGAAACACGAACGAAAAAGAAAATGTTACGAACAGTAATGAGGATACGCAGAGTGTTTCCGCAGAAACAAATGAAAATGGAGATGAAACACTTACGGTATGGTGCTGGGATCCCACTTTTAATATTTATGCCATGGAACAGGCAGAAAAGATTTATCAGAAAGACCATCCAGATTTTAAACTGGATATTCAGGAAAATATTTATAATGATATTGAGACAAAGCTGATTACAGCTGCAACGTCAGGAGATTACAGTACTTTACCGGATATTTTTCTGATGCAGGACTATTCGTTCCATAAAAATATTGCCAATTTTCCTGGAATTTTTACAGAATTAACAGATTCCGGAATTGATTTTTCGCAGTTTACAGAGGGAAAACTTGCAGATTCCACGGCAGAGGGAAAAAATTATGGACTTCCTTTTGATAATGGTGCAACGATTATGGCAATTCGTTCGGATATGGTAGAAGCGGCAGGTCTTACGGTTGACGATTTTAAGGATACTACATGGTCACAGTTTGAGGAACTTGCAAAAAAAGTAGTAGAGGCGAATGGAGTGCCAATGATCGCTTCCTCCGGGGGATCCGAATTACTTATGGAAATGCTGCAGTCGGCAGGAGCCTCACCAATTGTTGACGGAAAGGTTCATATTGCAGACAATGAAGCGTTAAAAAAGACAATGGAAGTTTATAAAAAATTAGTTGATGAGGGTATTATTGCCGAGTATACGGACTGGGATCAGTATATTGCCTCTATGAATGACGGAAAAACAGCAGGAGTGATCAATGGATGCTGGATCATGTCATCCATTCAGGCGGCAGAGGATCAGTCAGGAAAATGGGCAATTGTAAACATGCCAAAACTGGATGGAGTTGATGGAGCCACAAATTATGCAAATTGTGGTGGTGCAAGCTGGGCAGTATCTTCTAACTGTAAGAATACAGAACTTGCATTTGATTTCTTAAAATCTACATTTGGAAGCAGTGTGGAATTATATGATGATCTGTTGCCGAATGCAGGTGCGATTGCAAGCTACATTCCGGCTGCACAGTCTGATGTATATAATCAGGCATCAGATTTTTATGGTGGACAGGGAGTATATAAAAATATCGTTGGATATGCAGGTTCGGTTCCAGCATTTGACTGTGGTGCATACTATTCGGACATAAGAAGTGCATTGACAGATGCAATCACAAATGTTGTTCAGAATAATGCTGATATTGACGGTGAAATGAATAATGCACAGGAAACATTAGAATTTAATATTGAAAATTAAATATGTAAAGTGGTTTGTACCGGGAACAAATTTTATGTTCCCGGTATTACATTAGGAGAAAATATATGGAGAAAAAAAGAAAATTAAGTCTGGAAAGAAAACATAACCTCACTGGTTGGGCGTTTTTGCTTCCGGCAGCTATATTGATTTTTGTATTTTGTTTTTATCCCATGATACAGGCGCTTATGCTGTCATTTAAGAATGGTATGGGAGATTCTGTAAGGTGGGTTGGCTTTGCAAACTATGTCAGGATACTGAAGGACAAAACATTTTTGCAGTGCCTTTTCAATACAGTATTTTATTTTATCATACAGGTTCCAGTCATGTTGATCATTGCCCTTGTTCTTGCTCAATTACTGAACAATCCGAATATAAAGGGAAAAGGAATCTATCGAACTATGATTTTCCTGCCATGTGCAACATCACTGGTATCGTATTCTATGATTTTTAAGTCACTGTTTGCGCAGGATGGTCTGGTAAATCACGTTATTTCTGCGATTGGACTTCCGACCGTAGACTGGTTTCAGAATGCATGGGCTGCAAGATTTGTAATTATAATCGCGTTGGTCTGGAGATGGACCGGTTACAATATGGTGTTTTATCTTGCAGGGCTGCAGAATATTGATTATTCCGTCTATGAGGCGAGTCGTATTGATGGGGCATCACCGTTTCAACAGTTTACAAAGATCACCATTCCACTGTTAAAGCCTACCATATTACTGACGGCTATTATGTCAACGTCTGGAACACTGCAGTTGTTTGACGAGTCTGTAAATTTAACGGCTGGTGGACCGGGAAAGTCAACAATGACATTGACGCATTATATTTATAACATTTCTTTTGTGGAGACACCAAAATTTAATTATGCGGCAGCACTTTCAGTGTTTATCCTTATTATAGTGGCAATTTTGTCTGCAATTCAAATGAAAGTAGGTGACAAACGTGAGTAAAGGAAAATTATGTATATCACATATTGTATTGATTTTTGCAAGTTTTTTGTCTGTATTTCCACTATATTACATGGTTTGTGGTGCAACCAATCAAAGTATTGATGTGGTCAGGGGAAAACTGCTTCCTGGAACATATTTAGTCGAAAATTTTAAGGCATTGATTGCCAATCAGAATCTGGGGCTGGCAATGATCAATTCATTTCGAAATGCGATTCTTATGACGATTATCACATTATTGGTCTGTTCAATTGCAGGTTATGGATTTGAAATTTATCATGATAAGGGAAAAGACATATTGATGAGTGTATTGTTGTTAGCCATGATGCTGCCATTTGTTGCAATCATGATCCCGCTTTTTAAAATGATCTCTTCCTGGAATCTGGTCAATAGCTGGATTGCATTTGTTTTGCCGTCTATTTCAACGCCATTTATGATTATGATGTTCCGTCAGGCGGCGCGGTCTTTCCCTCATGATATTATAGAGGCGGCTCGTCTGGAGGGGCTAAGTGAAATACAGATTTTTTTCCGGATGTTTGTGCCTGTTATGAAATCAACATATGGAGCTGCAATGACGGTTACTTTTATGAACGCATGGAATAGTTATCTGTGGCCAAAGATTGTCTTTCAAAATAATGATTCCATCACAATGCCAATGCTTGTGGCAAACTTAAAAAGCGGCTACAGTGTTGATTATGGGATGTTGATGCTCGGTGTACTGATCTGTACACTTCCGACGGCGATTATTTTCTTATGTCTGCAGAAAAGTTTTGCAAATGGAATTACGGGGGCTGTTAAATGATAGGAAAAAGATACTGCCTTACACCAGAAGAGTGGGCATATGCGAAAGCCGAACTTGTTCTTGCAGAAAAGCTGGGGTTGATTGAAAACGCCGATATAGAGGCGTTGGAAAAAAGATGTGCAGAAAAAAATGAAGAGAATGCCAGGCTTGAAATGGAGAAAAAGGTATTTTACGGACCGCGCAGATATTCATTGCCGATGTATCTACAGTATGAATTAACGCGTTTCCGGTTGGATTTCGTACAGCCGACAGAAAATATTAGAAAATCAGGAATCAGTCCGGAGATTACAGAAAATCAGAAAAAAGCTTTCTATGAGCGGAATAAAGATTTATTTGGAAGATATTTTGGAGATCTTTTTTCTTATGAAGAGGTAGAGCAGATCATTGAAAAAAGATTGCGGGAGGAAGTGTATGACAGACTTGTGCAGGAAATATTATGTCGATTCGATAAACGGAAATGATACCAATGACGGTTTGAGTGAAAACAGTGCATTCGCAAGTCTTTTTGCCGTCAATAGGATTGCACTAAAACCGGGGGATCACATATTGCTTGCGTGTGGAAGTGTTTTTGAAAAACAGTTTTTACAGATTCGTGACAGCGGAACAAAGCAGATGCCGATTGTAATTGGAAGTTATGGATGTGGTGAAGATCCTCTGATAAAGACAGACGGACAGGGAATCTGGTATCAGGATTATGGAAAAGAACTGGATTCGCCGACGCATGTTTACCATGGTTATGTTTCCTCGGCAGTACTTCTATTTGATGCCGAGTATATTATCATACAGGATATTGAGATTACAAACAGTGCGGATAAAGTGATCGGCGAAAATTATTCACAGGCAGATAAAATGGAGCGTACAGGTGTTGCAGTCGTTGCAAAAGAGAAAGGTTTAAGATGTGGAATCACACTTCGAAATCTTAAAATCCATGATGTTCATGGAAATGTTTATGACAAGCATATGAATAATGGCGGCATCTATATGACAGCATTACAGCCAGCGGAAGAAGCAATGACAGGAGTGGCAAGATTTTCAGATATCCTGGTGGAGGGATGCTATGTATATCGTGTGAGCCGTTGGGGGATCGCAGTCGGGTATAGTTATGCACATGAGAAATTTGCGGGTGCAGAACTGGATAAAAAAAGGTTTTTGAAATATGGTCATGAGAATATTGTGATACGGGATAATTATGTGAAAATGGCAGGCGGAGATGGAATAACGGTCATGTATGCACTGAGCCCGTTTGTGGAACATAATATGACCGATTCTGTGGCATGTGAGATCAATGACCGTATTTATTGCAATCCGGGCAACCGTGGTGGAAAGGTTGCTGCGGCAATCTGGCCATGGAAATGTAAAGATGCGTTGTTTCGTTATAATGAAGTGGCAGACACACGGCTGAATCAGGACGGGATGGCTTACGATGCAGATTCCGGGGATGGAACGGTGTATGAGTATAATTACAGCAGGCAAAATGAAGGCGGTTGTGTGATGTTTTGTATGCAGGAGGCCATTCATAACACATTTCGTAATAACGTCAGTTATGATGATTTAGGTGGAACCATCAGCCCGTCCGAAAACCCGGATGCACTGCTTACAGATAATATATTTTATGTTCGCAAGGGAGTTCCTTTTGTGAGAAAGAATATGGATGGTGGAAACTTTACGGAAGAAAATAATCAGATCATACAGTTATAAAATCTATACCATGGCAGATCATCATTCCATCACCTGATACGGAATCTTAGACCCCATCCCTGAACTAAAATGCAGTTCATAATCTTCCGTAATAAAAACAGCCTCCGTATTGTCCAGACTTTCCACAAGTGCCATCCCGTCAGCTAAACCCAGTGCAAAACAGGTGGTGGAGAGTCCATCACCGTCCACGGATTCGTCCGTGATGATCGAAACACCCAGCAGTCCGTTATCATAGGGATATCCGGTAGCAGTATCTAAAATGTGATGATAGCGTTTGCCGTCCACCTCAAAATAGCGCTCATAAACACCGGAAGACACAATGGTCTGGTCGGTCACGGATACAGCGAGCATTGCAGCACCCTCATCGTCAAACGGACGCTGGATGCCAATATTATAGGAAGAACCGTCCGGTTTTGCACCAAGACAGAGCACATTGCCGCCGAGGTTGATATAGCCGCAGGCGGCTCCTTTTTGATTCAGGTAATCTTTCATGCGGTCTGCAATATATCCTTTGGCAATTCCGCCGAGATCAATTTTGGCGGATGGATCTTTTAAGGTGACGGTATTGCCATCTACAACTACATTCTGATAGTCTACTGTCGTTAAAGCCTCTTTGATCTCATCGTCAGATGGAATCATGGAGACGTCTGTCTGATCTAACAAAGCCTTTGTGGAAATATCCCACAGATCCGATAATTTTCCAATCGTAATATCAAATTTTCCATTGCTCAGATCTCCATAATAAAGACCTTTTTTGATCAGTTCTGCGGTCTCTTCATGTACGGTGACAGGTGCACCGTCTGCCGCATTGATCTTTGACACATCACTGTCCGCAATTGTATTGGAAAAATAATTTTCATAAGTGTCTGCGAGAGAAAAACAGTCATCGAGCAGGATTTCGTCTTTTGTTCCATATAAGGTGACGGTAATGACGGTATTAAAATAAAAACCCGATTTGGAGATCGATTCGCCGGAGCCGGAAGTTTTGCTAAAATTGAGCCGGGATGGCAGATCACAGCCGGATAGCAGTAAAACCGGCATAGACAGCAGTATACATAAAAATAATCGATAGTTTCGTTTCATAAAATTCTCCATTTTTACCTGATTTTCAAGGAAAACAACTTGAGTTGTCCGAACAACACTTTAGCATAAAAATAAAAATGCCACAAGTATACCATAATATATTATTTTTACTGCAATTCGTTGTAGATGTGCCAATGCAGAACAGATATTCTCTTTTTTCCTTTGATATTTTGTATTAGATATGATAGAGTATAATACAGTGCATATGTTCGAAACAGCATAATTAGAAATAAAAGGGGATTCGTTGGGAAAATGGACCAGAGTAGTTTTCACTTTCATGAGAAAAAAAGAGTTGTAGTTAAAATCGGTTCTTCTTCGTTAAATTATGAGGAGACCGGCAATTTGAATTTTACAAAACTAGAGCACCTGGTGCGCGAGCTTTGCAATTTAAGAAACCGGGGGATGGATGTGTGTTTAGTCAGTTCCGGTGCGATCGCCGTCGGCAGACAGTCGCTTGGCATGACAGAGCGGCCGCGGGAACTCTCTACAAAACAGGCATGTGCAGCAGTCGGACAGGCAAGACTGATGATGATCTACCAGAAACTGTTTGCAGAGTATAATCAGGTGGCAGGTCAGGTACTTATGACAAAAAATACCATGGTCAATCCGGTTTCCAGGGAAAATGCAAAGAATACATTTGATGAATTGTTCCGTTTAGGTGCGATCCCGATTGTCAATGAAAATGACACGGTATCTACCTATGAGATGCAGTTTGGTGACAATGACACGCTTTCTGCGATCGTTGCTTCCCTGATTGGAGCAGATCTTTTGATTTTGTTATCCGATATTGACGGATTATTTACGGATGATCCGCATAAGAATCCGGATGCAAAATTGATCGAAGTGGTCGAAAAGATGGATTCAGACATTCTTGGAATGGCAAAGAGTACGACCGGAAGCGATGTCGGATCCAGCGGCATGGAGACAAGCATGACCGCGGCCAAGATCGCGGCACTTTCCGGGACAGATATGATCATTGCAAACGGAGCAGATGTCTGTGTACTGCATCATATTTTTGATGACAGCTTTAGGGGAACCATTTTTAAGGCACAGAAAAAGGAAACATTCCGTATACAGGATTTTATATTAGAAACAATCGGATAGAAAAAGATTTGTGTGAATAATAAATTTTTCATGCGCAGGAATGGAGATTTTAATGAAACAGGAACAGATTGACAGAATCAACGCACTTTACCGCAAATCACAGGCGGAAGGACTTACCGAGGCGGAAAAAGAAGAGCAGGCAATGTTGCGCAAAGCCTATGTTGCAGATGTAAAACGCAATCTCGTAGCACAGTTAAATAACATTGATATGCAGAATCCGGATGGAACAGTCACAAATCTCGGAGAAGAATATGGAAACAAGAAAAAGCTTTCCTGATAAAAAAGAAATCCGGAAAAAACATCTTGCCATCCGAAATGCAATGTCAGAACCGGAAAAAGAGGAAAAAAGCAGAAAAATCTGTGAAAAACTGATAAACTCGAACTGGTATACCATAACAGACTGGATCTTTGGCTATTATCCGCTTGGAAAAGAGGCAGACTGCCTGACGTTTCTCAGACAGGCATTACATGATGGAAAACATGTCGCGCTGCCACGGACAGGAACAGACTGTACCATGGAATTTTACGAGATCACATCTTTCGCACAGACATCGGAGGGAGATCGGAAGAGCGGCGTGTAGGGAAAGAGGGTAGATCTCGGTGGTCGCC
>OGDD01002630.1_pt1 | contig 10510 bp, 6 predicted proteins | sample 1570301 | NCBI WGS metagenome assembly OGDD01 (sample SAMEA2581971, study PRJEB24529) | metagenome | biome: Human gut stool | place: China | collected 2011 | reverse complement strand
AATATTTTCTCCCGGCGGTTGTAAGTGATCTTTTAGCAGAAGACCGCGCTGCAGTGAAAGTACTTGAGTCCGAAGATAAGTGGCACGGAGTTACTTATAAAGAAGATAAGCCGGTCGTCGTAGAAGCGATACAGTCTCTGAAAGATTCGGGCTTATATCCGCAGCATTTGTGGGATTAGTCTTAATGCAACATTTTTACTATAAGATGATATAAAAATATAAAGCTATTTTGTAGGATGAGTGGTAAGATGTGCATGTAAAATAAAACGGCAGTAAAAAGGAAAACTGCAATAGACAGAACCTTGAACGGTATCTGAAATATTTACGAGGAGGAAACAGATATGTCAATCTTAGTAACAGGCGGCGCCGGATTTATCGGCAGCCATACATGTGTGGAACTTTTAAATGCAGGATATGAAGTTGTCGTAGTAGACAATTTATATAATTCTAGTGAAGAAGCTTTAAAGAGAGTAGAGCAGATCACAGGGAAAACAGTAAAATTTTATGAGGCAGACGTTTTAGACCGCGAAGCATTAGAGAAGATCTTTGATGCAGAAGATATTGACTCTGTGATCAACTTTGCAGGATTAAAAGCAGTTGGAGAATCTGTACAGAAACCATTAGAATATTATCATAACAATATCACAGGAACACTGATCTTATGTGATGTGATGAGAAATCATGGAGTCAAGAATATTGTATTCAGCTCCTCCGCCACTGTATATGGAGATCCTGCTTTCGTACCGATTACAGAGGACTGCCCGAAAAAGAAGCGGAAGCGGAATTATTTCATGCTCATGCCTACTGGCTGGCGGTAAAGTGCTACCAGCCGATGCTTCCTTATGATATTAATCTGCAAGCACCGGTGCTGACACAGAAGTGTCGCATGACACTGGACGAATCTCCATATTACAATCCCGATGCAGTGCCGTTCTGTCTGGAACAACCGCTCGCTATGCCCGGTGAAGAAACTTTCCGGCAGCGCAAGCAGGGTGAAAAGAATCTGTTGTTGCGATTGAAACCGGGATATGAGTCTGCAAAAACTTTCACGAAGATTTATGAAGCGGCGTTGAACAGGGCATTTCAGGAAATGGAAGACTGGAAGCGTGGAGATGATTTGCAACCTTTGCTTGTACACCTTGCCGAGCATTGTTTCAAAGCGGGTATCCCCGAAGAGGAGGCGATACGGCAGACGATGATTCATTATTATCGCGAGGAGGAAGAACAGGTGATTCGTTCGATACTCCATAATCTTTACCAGGAATGTAAGGGATTCGGCAAGAAAAGCAGCATCAGCAAAGAGCAGGAGACGGCTTTTCTGTTGGAAGAGTTTATGAAACGCCGTTATGAATTCCGTTACAATACGGTGCTGGATGATTTGGAATATCGTCAACGTGACTCTGTTCATTTTTGCTTTAAGCCGGTGGATAAACGGGTGCGCAACAGCATTGCAATCAATGCATTGAAAGAGGGAATTAGTGCGTGGGACCGTGATGTGGATCGTTTTCTGAATTCGGAATGTGTTCCTTTGTACAATCCTGTCGAAGAATATCTTTATGAGGCAGGGCGTTGGGATGGAAAGGATCGTATTCGTGCATTGGCCGGTTTGGTTCCTTGTGATAATCCGCATTGGCAGGAATTGTTTTACCGTTGGTTCCTTAGTATGGTGGCGCATTGGAGGGGAGTTGACCGGCAGCATGGTAATAGTACTTCGCCTTTGCTGGTCGGTTCGCAAGGGTATCGCAAGTCTACATTTTGTCGCATTATCCTGCCGCCGGAACTTCGTTTCGGCTATACGGACAGTATTGATTTTAAGAGTAAGCAGGAGGCGGAACGTTATCTGGGACGCTTTTTCCTGATTAATATTGATGAATTCGATCAGATTAATGTCAGTCAGCAGGGATTCCTGAAGCATTTGTTGCAGAAGCCTGTTGCGAATTTGCGTAAGCCTTACGGTAATACGATTCGGGAAATGAGGCGTTATGCTTCTTTTATCGGAACCAGCAATCAGAAAGATTTGCTTACCGATCCCAGTGGTAGCCGCCGTTTCATTTGTATCGAGGTGACGGCTCCTATTCAAACGAACGTTACCATCAATTACAAACAGCTGTATGATCAAGCAATGGAGGCGATTTATAAAGGGGAACGTTATTGGCTGAATGATGAGGATGAAAACATATTAAAACAGACTAACCGTGAGTTTGAACAGGCGAGTCCGCTGGAACAGTTGTTTCATTGCTATCTTAATCCTGTAGAAGAGGAAATGGAAGGCGAATGGCTGACTGCTATGCAGATTTTGAGCTATTTACAGACGAAAACACGGGATAAGTTGGCTATTAGTAAGGTGGGACAGTTTGGACGCGCACTTCAGAAACTGAATATTCCTTGTCGTAAATCTCGTAAGGGGACGCTTTATCATTTGGTAAAGGTGGAGTAGTTTACCCTCACACTTGTAACTCCGATGAATAAAGGATTTTATAAGAATCGCAATTTTCGGGTCGTTTATCAGATATATGTGTGGTAATTTTGTGGCACTGGAAACTAAAATGGATTTGAAAGTCAAAATATTATTGATTGCTTTTTCAGTTGTAAGTACAATAAATGTATTTTTGCAGGTGTGGAAAACAAAAGCAGTGCTATCAATCCCCGAAAATAAGTTAAGATGGAAGATAAAAGGAAAGAAATAGTTGGCAATGTCATTCGGATACAGCGTTATCATTCTCCTTGTGGCGATTTGATACTTGGCTCGTTTGAGGATCGGCTTTGTCTTTGTGACTGGGCAGTTGAAAGTCATAGGGATATTGTAGACAGGAGGTTACGGAAAGTGCTGAAAGCCTGTTATGAAGAAAGTACATCCGAGGTTATACAGGAAGCGATTAAGCAGTTGGACGAATATTTCAATGGTGAACGGACTGCGTTTGAAGTGCCTTTGCTTTTTGTAGGTACGGATTTTCAGAAAAGTGTATGGTATAAGTTGCTGGATATTCCGTACGGCTCGACTGTATCGTATGGAGAATTGGCAAAACAGCTGGATATGCCGAAGGCTGTCCGTGCGGTTGCCGCTGCTAACGGCGCGAACGCTATTTCTATTTTTGCTCCGTGTCATCGTGTTATCGGCAGTAACCACACGCTTGTGGGGTATGGCGGTGGTCTTCCTGCTAAAAAACGGTTACTGGATTTGGAAATAAACGGCAAACCTCTGTTATGAATGAGCAAGAAACGCTTGATTATGCACGTATTGCACAGGCAATCGGGTATATAAGGGAGAATTTCAAAAGGCAGCCAGGATTGGATGAGATTGCCCGGGAGGTGGCGTTGAGTACGGCACATTTCCAACGTATGTTTACGGAGTGGGCAGGGGTTAGTCCTAAGAAGTTCTTGCAATATACCAGTATTGAATATGCCAAGAAAATTTTGGATGAGACTCATGCGTCTTTGTTTGATACGGCACAGGAAACGGGACTTTCCGGTACGGGCAGATTGTATGATTTGTTTGTAAATATAGAAGGCATGACACCGGGCGAGTATAAAAACGGTGGTGAAAATCTTTCTATCAATTACAGTTTTGCCAAAAGTCCTTTTGGTGAACTATTTATTGCATCTACCAATAAAGGTATTTGTTGTCTGGAGTTTGCAGACGATCACGATGCGGCATTTCATTCCTTGTTGAAGAAGTTTCCTAATGCAACGTTTACTCCGGCTGTGGATGAGATGCAGCAAAATGCTTTATCCATCTTCACGCAGGATTGGAGGAAGCTCAAAGATATAAAGCTGCATTTGAAAGGTACTGACTTTCAACTAAAGGTCTGGGAAACTTTACTGAAAATCCCTGTCGCCGGATTGACTACTTATGGAGATATAGCCGCAGGTATTAATAACCCGAAGGCTTGTCGGGCTGTAGGAACGGCTGTCGGTGAGAATCCCGTAGCTTTCCTTATTCCATGTCATCGTGTCATTCGTTCTTCCGGTGAGTTGGGTAATTACCACTGGGGAGAGATTCGAAAGACTGCAATTATTGGTTGGGAGGCTGCGAAAAATGAATATTTGAATAAATAATAAGTACTGGCGGTAAGAAAAGCCGGAAACGGGATTTCGGGTTCTTCTTTCATTTATAAATCCCGGCTCAAGGATGAAACCGCAAGGCCGGGATTTATTTGTAGTCGAATGACTATCATTCCTCTTCTTCATTTATTCCTTCATAGCACCTGATATCCGCTTCAATCATGAAATTATAAATCAGTCGGGTTTTAAACATCATTCTTTCCTGCGACAATTCTAAATCAGCAAGCGTTGCTTCGATTCTATTGCAGAATTCATTTATTCTTTCTTCTTCCAGCATCGGATACATTTCGTAAACTCGCCGGACGAAAGGTACCATCGAAGCCTGCACCTGATAAAGTAGTATTTGGGGTTCATATTGGAAATCCACTTCGTCCATCTGTTTATGCAAGTGCTCGTTTTCGTAGGTTATTTGTTGGAATTCTTCGAAACAAGGTAAAAGCTGCTCTGAGTGATGAAGCAGTAATTTTATGGTTGCAATGGCTGCAAAACCTTTTTCCAGTTCATTTCCATATTGAAAATGGTTATACAGGGAGCAAAATGATGCTTCCAGACAGAGCCGTTCAAATTCGGTGTCTTTTACCCACGGAAGATAAGTGAGCATAGGCAGGCATTCACCTAGCGTAAGCTGATCTTTACAGTCAAGTATTTTGATAAGATTACCCGGTCGGGTAAGGAATTGATACATAGTGTGCATGGCCAGGTATTTTTCCGCAAGCCGGTCCTCGTCCAATTCACGGGATGCTTCCAATTCGGACAACAGAAAATCGATATTCTCCTCCTTGTTATCTGGTTGTTGCTCTTCGGCACGAGCTATGTCTTCGTCAACCATATTTAAAATTTCCTGAATATTCATATTACATTATTATTTTTATACCTGTTTATTATTCTTTCTTAGTTTTGGGCTTGTCTTATTGCGACAATGCGGGCATTATAGGGCTCTTGCATACTATCGGGCAATTCCTCCAACAATCCGTGAAGTTGGTCGATCAATTTTTCTGCCTGTTCGATGTTGCCTGTTTGAAACATATAATCAATCAATTCAATGCCGATGGATATCCTGTATAAAAGGTCGTTGCTCTCATCTTTCAGTAGTTTCATAGCAGAATGTACCAACTGTGTGGCATCCATTTCGCTACCGGACAAATAGAGTGCGAGAGCTTTGTGGATAGTCATAGGGGAGATTCCTGTATCGGTTTTGTCAGCTTCGTAACGATTGAAGGCGTCCAGAGCTTCCTTGATATGCCCTGTGTCAAGAAGTATCTTACCGAGAACTTTGTCAAATTCGGGCAATGTAGAAATTGACGGATCTTGCTCTATGGCATTTCCCAGCATCTGAAGAGCCTCTTGCGGGTGGCTTAATGCATTGTAACACTTGGCCAGTGGTACGATGAGATTGGGTTCGTAAGTCAGGTTGGTTTCATAGAGCGGTAGGGCTTTATGATATTGCGTGGTGTCGCAGTAGGCATTTGCTATCGTTATCTCTATTTGGCTCTTTATTTCGTCGGAAGGAGGTTGTGATTCAGCCTTCTGTAACAAGTTGAGCCCTGCTGTGATTACCCTGTGCGGATTATCCAAAACGGCGTCCATTGTTATTCTTCGTAAACTAATCTGATAATATCCGTCTACGGTTATTCCACTGTTTGCGGCTATTTCTTCAAGAAAAGAGATGTACAGTTGATGTGTTGTATTATACATGCCTAAGCTGATTGTATAATCCATCAGAACAATTACTGCACTTTCGAGATCGATCCGGTAGTTTTGGTCATCAAACGATTCGTCTTCTTGTTTTAGATGTTCAATCGACGTACCGATTCCATTGCTTGCACTTTGGTGTGATTGCTTGTATTCTTCGTTATCGCTGGAGAGGACATAAACAAATTCGAAGCATCGGAGGATGACTTGCCAATATACAGCATCTTGTTTGGTTATGGCCTGCGCTATGTTGTTCAGGCATGCTATCGTTTTCTTGTTGTAGAAGCCATACAAACTTAGCAAGCATCGTATTTCATGCCAGTAGCTCATTTCTGCCTGCTCGAAATTACCTCGATTCCAATTGAATTCGGCCATGTCTTTGAATACCCGTTCGGCCACAGCATCATTATCATTTTGGATAGCGATGTCGGCTGCCATACGATAGTATTCTTCTGCTTGGTCTTCTTCCTTTTTCATTTCCATTGAATAAGCCAGATAGCGATAAATCAGGCTTCGGGCTACTGACATTTTTTCAACCCCCTTTTGGTTGCAATGATGAAGGGCACGATTGAACATGTCGACAGCTCTTTCAAAATAACCCGTCTGAAAGGCGTCTCTCCCTTGTCGGAAGGTTTCGGTCAATGCCGGATCATCTATACCGATGTAGGTTGCAAATTCTTCGATTTCGGCATTTGCATTGGCTGTTTGCTTTTCATTGGGTTGGTCATTGGCCGAATCTTCTGTATTTTCATTTGCCTGTTTCAGTTGTTCAACTGTGTCCTTGTACTGCCTTGCCATCTGATCGTCGGGACCGAACAGGGCGGAGCGTATCTCCCAGGCTTTTTCAATGTGTTCGATTGCCTTATCTATGTGTCCTAGTCTGAAACATATTGCACCGTAATTATTGTTCGCATAGGCAGCTGCTTCATCCTGACTTTTATCGCATTCTTCCAACAAAGCAAGTGATTTTTCGAGTGCAACTGCGGCGTCTTTGAAACGATTGAAAGTGTTGTATGCTGCGGCCAGATAGGAGTATGAGGCAGCCTCTTTTTCCAGGTTATCCATATTATGCCAGGTTTCGGCTCCTTTCAGATAATAATGTTCCGAAAGCTTTTCATCATTTAGGACGAGATAGACTTTACCCAGATTGTCATACATGGTAGCAGCCAGTTTGGAGTCTGTTTGTTTTAATGTTTCGAGTAGACTGATGCACTCCAATGCTGTGTTGAGAGACAGGTCAGGTTGGTTGGCCCGAAGATAGATGGAGGCCTGGCTGTTCAGTAGCTCGGCCAGCGTCATGTCACGGTCTCCAATCTTTTGGTAAATATCTATCGCATGTCTCATATATTCGGTCGCTTTGGGATAGTTTCCACTATACATCTCAATTTCTGCAAGCGAGTGATATTCTTCTTGGGTATGCGTATTTTCATCTCCTAATATGTGCTGATATATCGTAAGGGCTTTTTTGGCATACTCTCTGGCTTGGTCAAAATCTTGTTCCATGCGGCATTCAAGTGCATAATTATGATATGCGATGGCTACATCAATATCATTCTCACCTTTGAGACTGACATATATGTCCTGACTTTTCAGACGATATTCCTTAGCAAGTTCTTCTTCACCAAGCAACCTGTATATACCGGCGAGATTATCGTATGCTACGGCAATATCATCATGCATGTCCGGCAGGATGGATTTGCGCATCTTAAGGACTTTTTCGAGGATCAGCTTCGCTTTTTCCAATGCGTTCTTATCAACCGGATCTTGTGATTCGCCGATACTGTGGTATACATCAGCGATGTTACACAGGTAAGATGTTATTTTCAGGTCATCTTCTCCGTAAGCATGGACTGCAAGTGATAATCCTTCCCTATATTCCTTTAACGCTTGGATGTACTCTTTTTTGCGAATACAGATCATACCGGCCAGATTGTGGAACGAGCAGCGTTCTTCACTGGTATCGCCGTCGGCCATCTGATCGCACATACGGATTAGGAATTCTACCAGTTCGTAGGCTGCATCCAAATCATTCAGATAAGAAATACAGATGTTGGTCAGCCGGATAACGTCATTGCGGAACATCTGCCAATAAGCCCATTGTAGCATAACTGCCATTTCTGCTTTTTCAGCCATACTTCCCATAATCTGTTCAATATAGGCTTGTGAAATTTTATATTTTGAAGCATCGGCTTGTTTTAGTGTACGCCAGTAAAGTATGAATTCATGAATGTTGTTGGTGGTAAACTGCCGGCTCATATAACCGAGCGTTGAAATACATTCGTGAAGCTCGTCCCATTTTTCGGCATGATAAAGTTGATAGGGGAGTTCCTCCATCTTGCGGAAGTTATTGTTTTCTTCGCGGTTGAAATAGTCTATTATGTTCTGTCTTAATTGTACTTTTCTTTCGCTGTTAAGGTATTTCTGTTCAATAGCCTGTCGTATCATGTCGTGTGCAAAAACCACTCGTCCGTCCCTAATCATTAGGTGGGCCGTGTTTGCACAATAGAATTGAGACCAGTAGAGCAACGGGATGTTGCTAATTGCAATCAGTTCTGTTTCAGATAATCCATCTTTGGATAATGCTATCAGTGATAGCAAGTCTGATGTTAGTGAGGGGTAAAGTGGGGTGTTGTATATTTGCTCTTTGCGCTGTAATAGTCTGTCAAAAAATGAGTTGATGTCTGGCAGGTTAGTCATTTGGTTGATGAAGCTGGTCAGGCTGTCGAAATTTCCGAAACATCTGATTTCCTCAAGTAATGACATCAGTACCATGGTGTTGTCTGTAATGTCACTGCCTTTGAGTATCATGGTCAGTTGTTGTTCGGACAGCCGCTTACGATAACGATCGAAAAAGTCTACAATCAGTTTCTTGCGTTGGTCGAGCAGTAAGGGGTAGACTGTTATTACAGGGTATTTCCGTTTTTTGAATACCTGCATGGTTTTATCTTCCTCGATAGTTGAAAAGATTATTTTTACATTGTCCGGGAAGTCAGGCAACCAGTTTAATAGTTTTGTTCTATGATTCCGGTCCGAAAGTTGATTGGCGCCGTCCAAAACGATCAGTAAAGGTTTTTGTCCGGCAATTAGTTGGGCCCTTAAGGCTAGTTTCTGGTAATCTATATTATCTGTATCGGTAGCATTGTGTTCGATTTGTCGGTCGTTTTCCTCCATCTGCTCAAGTCCGTATAGTGAGTCTATCTGGGTGGTTATATGCTTCGCAATATCCGTTGTGTCCAAACTCTGCGATGAGTTGGCGCTAAAGTGTGCTACCACATTCCACCGACCATCTTCCATGATATTTTTAAGCCAATAAGCCAAAAGGGCACTCTTACCCATACCGCTTTCTCCGGTAATCACCAGATGCTGGTTGGTTGTATCGTTTAGAAACTTGTCCAGATAGGAGATATAAGCTTTATTGGGTATATAATTATCCGATTTGTCATCCAGAAAAGCTTGTAGTTTCTGTCTTTCGTGTACGGTAGGATCCTCGACTTTATTTTTGGGGAAAAGGTGGTCGAGTAATGTTTTGAATTCCGATTCCACTTGTTCACCCAATTGTTCGGGGGAACAGTAATCATAGGTGTTATATCTTTTGTTATTTCTTACTGTTTCTTTTAACTGCGCCTGTCTTGGATCGGTTTCTATTGTCTTTTCATCCGTTTTTCGTATATAGAACGAAGCATAGACCGGTTCGAGCGACCGGAGTACGCCATATTGAATTTCAATTTCCGTAATACTCATTCCACGATCGAGGTCAGCAGCAAGCCATTCATATCTGTCAGGCATGGCCTGGTGTTCAATGAGTGTTTCTTTCGATGGACACCAACCGTATCTTTCTCCTAATAATCCGATGAAAAACGGGTGTGAATTCCGTATCTCGTCCAAACATATTTCCACCACTTTGCTTGACTTTGCTTCTTCTTCGGTGATTCCCCATCGCAGATCGACTTCAGTCAGTGTGACATTGCGTTCGTAGGCAATCTGTCGCAGTCTTGGAAAAACTTTGGTAACCAGCATATCTCTTTCGCTCTGCATGTCTTGAAAGGTGGATGAAATAAATATCCTGATGTTCCTTGATTTTTGAAATTTGTTTTTCATGGTGGTATATGTATTAATCTGATTTCTACAAATTGTCGGATGGAATCTGGAACTTATAAAAAAGCTCATTTATTGTATAGGCTGATACATCATACTTTTTTGTATTATCATCTAATTCCGAGATTTTAAATCTTGTTGCCCTTTAATACAAACATAGGGAAAAACTTTGATTTATTATAGCAATCTTGTAAAAAAGTTAGATTTTGCACTTCGATTTTTAAAAACACGTCAAAGAACACAGATAAATAGAGCTTGGGAGTTATCGCCTGCCTATGACCTTTTGCCAAGTAGCGGATATTCATTCTCAATGCGAATCTGTAGTCGAAATGTACAGGTGCCCGGATTGACTCCATAGCACCTGTACATATTGAAATATCTATTTAGTATCCCGGATTCTGATATTCACTGCCATTAGTGATTGTTGCGGTAAATGTGGTTGAAATGGGACGTAACGCATAATTCGGATGGAAGAACCGGGCCAGATCCGGATGGGTATTCTCCAGATACTCCGAGTTCTTAAACATTCCTGTCCGTTTTAAGTCGTAGAAGCGGCAATATTCTCCGCAAAGTTCACGGCCTCTTTCGTCTAAGATATCTCGTACTGTAATACTCCCTGTAAGCGGATTTGCTCCGGCACGTTCACGAACCTTGTTGATAT
>OGDD01002629.1_pt1 | contig 10512 bp, 8 predicted proteins | sample 1570301 | NCBI WGS metagenome assembly OGDD01 (sample SAMEA2581971, study PRJEB24529) | metagenome | biome: Human gut stool | place: China | collected 2011 | reverse complement strand
TACTTGTCGGCAAACTGCTCCAAATTCTTTTTGAAGGTGACGTAGCGCGCGTTGTCTGCAGAACCATCAGCGGCGACCTGGCAATTCTGCCGGGGCACTGCAATTACTGCACTGCACTTGGTATGGGCGAGGCGCATATTGTGCTGGAGGACGGAACGAGAAGAAATGCCGCCTGCATCGGCGGAATGCTTTCCATGATGAATGGGGTCTGCCGTGTTCTGGCAACGACCTGGGAGTGGGAAGAGGATATTGATGCAGAGCGCGCCGAGGCTGCCAAACACAGGGCCGAGCAGGCGCTGGCAAACGGCGGTCTGACGGACAAAGAATACCGTATTGCCGAAGCCAAGCTGCAGCGTGCGCTGGTGCGGTTGAGTGTAAAAGAATAAAAAACAAAAAGCCTTCGACGAATTCAGAAAAATCCTATCGTCGGAGGCTTTTTTAATTTACAGGAAACTTCGTTGAAATTTCCTGTGTGTCTTTAAAGAGCAAAAATTCCGCAGATTAAGAATCCCGATACGGCGAGAGCAGCACTGATCAGGACGTAAGGAAACTGCGACACGGCATGTGACATATTGTCAATCTCGCAGGTCGCGGAGGAAAGAACCGTTGCGTCGGAATAGAAGCATGCATGGCTTCCGAAAACACCGCCGGATACGACAGCGCCAAGTGCCAGAAGTACATTAGCATCAAGGGCGATGGCAAGCGGAACAACGATGGAAACGGCTACGGCCTCAATTCCCCAGAAAGAGCTGGTGACAAAGGTCAGAACTGCAATGACAACAAAAATAATAGCTGCCAGTGTTTTGGCATTCATATACGGAACACACAGGTTGATGACGTATTCCGAGAGTCCCATTTCGCCGCAGGCAGTCTTGATCATAAAGGATGCAAGAAGAATGGCGAGAACCGGAAGAATATCTGCAAAGCCGGCAAAGAACAGTTCCACGTACCGCGTAAAGGTCATTTTTTTCCGCGGAAGATAAAGAATCATACAGGAAGCAAGAGCAAGAATAATCGCCTGCATCATATCCTGTGTGGCTACTGTCACACCGATCAGAATTCCGATGGGGATCAGAAAATCCAGTATATTTCCGGCATTGGTATTTTCGGGCGGGTAATCAACGCTCATTCCGGCCATGGCAATGTCAACGGAAGGGGCATTGTGCATTTTTGGATGCTCCGGTGTCTGCTCTTTCTTTTCCAGATCGGTATAGGCATCTTTCATTTTTCCGAGCTTTGGCATCAGTTTGCAGGCAAACAGAATGACAACCAGAAGTGCAGCCATGGGATAAAACATATAAGGAAGCACTTTTAAGTAAACACTCATACCGGTGGAAAAGCCCATATTGAGAATGTCCGGTTCCTGAATAAAAACACCGGAATAAAAAACTACCCAGGTGGAAAAGGGAATCAGTGCACAGACAGGTGCACCGGTTGAGTCAATGATATAGGCAAGGGCCTGGCGTGGGACTTTTCGTTTATCACAGACATCCTTCATACAGGTTCCAACGGTCATGATGTTGAGATAATCATCGACAAAAATAATGATTCCGAGAAATACCGACATCATCATGGTGATCCGTTCATTTTTACAGAAGCGGCTTAACAGGTTGGAAAAACCAAGTGTTCCTTTTGCCTCGCGGAGCAGGAAGATGAAGCCTCCGAACAGTCCGCAGAGAAGAAGAATATACTGGTTATCTGCGTTGCTGATCTCCGAAAGCAGCAGATCACACCAGGGTCCGATAAAAGCCGTTTTATACATGATGAGATAGGCAACCAGGGTTCCGAAAATCAGAGCTTCGAAAGATTTTTTCGTTTTTAATGCAAAAATCAGCATCGCCGCAGGCGGCAGCAGACATAAAATTCCATATTGCATAGCGGTTCTCCTTTGTAGTTAGAATATGTGATGCAGCGCACCGCTGTAGGAAGAGTTACAACAGGAAGAGACAGAGCTTTACTGTTTCGTCATGATACGATAAGTTTCCGGCCGCCGGTCACGGAAAAGCCCCCAGGAAAAACGTTCTTCGCGCAGGGCATCCAGATCGAAGGAGGCGTACAGGATTTCCTCGGTATCTCTTCCGGCAGATGCTACGAGTTCACCGGTTGCATCGGCAATAAAGGAAGAACCGTAGAAAGTAAGAGAAGAGGACTGGCCGCCATTTTCTTCACAGGGAGTTACGGTTTCGGTACCAATCCGGTTTGCAGCAGCAACCGGAACAAGATTTGCGGCAGCATGTCCCTGCATGACGCGTCGCCAGTGCCCGCTGCTGTCTACATTCAGGATCGGCTCACTTCCGATCGCGGTAGGATAGAGCAGGATTTCAGCCCCCTGCACAGCCATACATCGTGCTGTTTCCGGAAACCACTGATCCCAGCAGATGCCGACGCCGACGGTTCCAAAACGTGTTTCAAAGACTTTGAATCCCGTATCTCCCGGAGTGAAATAGAATTTTTCCTGATAAAAATGATCGTCCGGGATATGGGTCTTGCGGTAAACGCCAAGAATGGATCCGTCTGCATCAATCATGGCAATGGAATTAAACAGGCGCTGAACATCCCTTTCATAAAAGCTGACCGGAATCACGACCCCAAGTTCTCCGGCAACGGCCTGAAAACGCCGGACAGCGGGATTTTCTGTCAAAGGCAGGGCATAATCATAATAATCGTATCGCTTTTCCTGACAAAAATACGGTCTTTCAAATAATTCAGGAAGAAGGATGAGATTGGCGCCGTTGGAAGCGGCTTCACGGACCATGGTCTCTGCTTTGTCTATATTTTCCTGTACCTGGCTGCAGCATGAAAACTGCAGTGCGGCAATTTTTATATTTTTCATAATCTGTTTCCTCTTTTCTTTGCCGGAATCTGCTGGGTAATACAGTGAATGTTGCCTCCGCCGGTCAGAATGACGCGTGCATCGACAGGGAGGATCCGTCGATCCGGAAAGCATTTTCCGAGAATTTCTGCAGCCACGGTATCGTTTTCATCGCCGAAACGGGGAAGAAGGACACAGTGATTGGCAAGATAAAAATTGATATAGCTGGCGGCAAGGCGTTCCCCGGCTTCCCGCTGGTCTTCGCCAGCTTCAAAATCATAGCCGAGAAGATCTTCTTCTGTAATACAGATGGGATGCTTTGGAATGGGCAGCTTGTGAATTACAAAGCTTCGTCCCTTCGCGTCAACGGTATGGGAGAGAAGATCAAAAGCGGCCCTGCTTCTGGCATACTGAGGATCGTTTTCGTCATCTGTCCAGGCAAGAAGTACTTCTCCTGGCTTTACAAAGCAGCACATATTATCGATATGGCCGTTGGTTTCATCGTTGTAAATACCAAAAGGCAGCCAGATGATTTTCTCGACCGAAAGATACTGACGCAGCTTTTCTTCAATTTCCGCTCTTGTAAGAGAAGGATTGCGCCCCGGACTCAGCAGACATTCTTCGGTCGTAAGCAGGGTTCCTTCCCCGTCAACATGGATGGAGCCGCCTTCCAGAACAAAGGGGCGGGCATTATAGAAGGAATCTCCGAGAAAACTGCAGATTCGTTCCGGAACCTCACGGTCATGTTCAAAGTGGGAGTACAGACCGTCATACTGGCCGCCCCAGGCGTTGAATTCCCATTGAATGCCTCTTCGCCCGCCCTGATCGTTGACCACAAACGTAGCGCCGGTATCTCTTGCCCAGGCATCCTCTGTCGAGGCTTCAATCAGATGAATCCGGTCGGAGGAAAGCAGTTCCTGTGCCGATGCTTTATCCTGTGGCCGGACGAAAAGATAAACCTGCTCATAAGCGGCAATTGCTTCTGCAATTTCTGCAAATGCAGCTCTTGCCGCTTTTGCCCCGTAATTCCAGGAACCGGGGCGCCACGGCCAGATCATCAGCGTGCCTTCGTGGGGCTCAAATTCGCCCGGCATGTAAAAGCCATCGGTTTTTGGGGTTCTAAGACAATCGGTTTTTGAAATCTTCATATCCAAACTCCTTTATCATTCGGCAGTTTCCAGCTTTGTCCATCACCGCGATGGAAGGGAGTGGGATTCCGTTAAAGGTATTGGTTTTTACCATCGAATAAATCGCCATATCTTCAAAATACAGTCTGTCACCGATCCGGATTTGGGAATCGAAGGAATATTCGCCGATTACGTCGCCCGCCAGGCAGGTATTGCAGGAAAGGCGGTAGGTATAAGGCTTTTCCCCGGGCAGTCCGCTGCCTTTGAGCGGAGGGCGGTACGGCATCTCAAGCACATCCGGCATATGGCAGGCAGCGGAAGTGTCAAGAATTAAAATTTTTCCGTTATTTTCAACAATATCGAGAACTTCCGTGACATTGTAGCCTGCGTTTAAGGCAACTGCTTCCCCGGGCTCCAGGTAAATCTGAAGACCATACGTTTCTTTCATATGGTTGATACAGGAAATCAGGCGTTCGATATCGTAATCCTCACGGGTGATATGATGTCCGCCTCCCATGTTAAGCCAGTTCATTTTAAAAAGCCACTTGCCGAATTTTTCTTCCACGGCGCGCAGTGTGGTTTCCAGATCATCCGAATTCTGTTCACAGAGGGTATGAAAATGAAGACCGTCCACAAGATCGGCCAGTTCGTCTGTAAAATCGCAGGCGCGGATGCCCATGCGGGAGCCGGGCGCACAGGGATCATAAATCGCATGGTCTTCCTGCGTGGAGCATTCCGGGTTGATGCGAAGTCCGGCTTTTGCGGTTCCGGAAGCCTTAAGTACGGGGAGGTACGTTCGGAGCTGCTTTTCTGAATTGAAAATAATATGATCGCAGATCTGTGCGAGCTCTTCCATATCCTGCGGGCGGTAGGCCGGAGAATACACATGATTCTCCAGCCCCATTTCTTCCTTTCCAAGCCGCGCCTCATAGAGTCCGCTGGCAGTTGTTCCGCTGATATATTTTCCAATCAGCGGATATTCCGAAAAGCAGGAAAAGCATTTCTGAGCCAGCAGAATTTTTGCACCGGTGCGTTCTTCTACCTGGTGCAGGATCTTTAAGTTTTCTTCCAGTTTGCCTTCATCAATGACAAAACAGGGAGTTGGCAGTTCGTTTATCTTATACATAGGCTTAATCTACTAAAACAGGATTTTCTACGACCTTCCACGGAAGACCCCACTTGTTGAGTGCTTCCATATACGGATCCGGATCGAATTCATCTGTGGTGTAGACACCCGGCTTGTTCCAGAGACCGCTCACGACCATCATGGTTCCGATCATGGCCGGAACGCCGGTGGTGTAGGAGATCGCCTGAGACTCTACTTCCCGGTAGCATTCCTGGTGGTCACAGACATTGTAAATGTAAATGCTTCTTTCTTTTCCGTCCTTGATACCGGTAAAAATACAGCCGATGTTGGTTTTACCCACGGTGCGCGGGCCAAGGGTGGAAGGATCCGGGAGAAGCTCTTTTAAAAACTGGATCGGTACGATCTGCTGTCCGTTGAAGGTAATCGGAGTGGTGGAGAGAAGTCCTACATTTTCCAGACATTTCATATGGGTCAGATAGCTCTGGCCGAAGGTCATGAAAAAGCGGATTCTTTTTACGCCCGGGATATTTTTTGCAAGAGCCTCAATTTCTTCATGGTGAAGAAGGTACATATCCTTCTCGCCTACCTCATCGAAGTTATATTCCCGTTTGATCGACATTGGCGGAATTTCTACCCAGTGGCCGTTTTCCCAGTAAGAGCCGGGAGCGGATACCTCGCGGAGGTTGATTTCCGGATTGAAGTTGGTTGCAAACGGATATCCGTGGTCGCCGCCGTTGCAGTCCAGAATATCAATCGTGTGAATTTCATCGAAATAGTGTTTCTGTGCATAGGCTGCAAAGACACTGGTGACGCCCGGGTCAAAGCCGGTTCCGAGAAGACCGGTGATGCCGGCTTCCTTGAAACGGTCCATATAGGCCCACTGCCAGGAGTAATCAAAGTAAGCAGAAAAGCCAAGCTCTTCGCATCTCTTTTCGTAGATTGCACGCCATGCCGGATCATCCGTATTTTCTGCTTCGTAATTTGCAGTATCGATGTAAGGAACCTTACATGCGAGGCAGGCATCCATAATGGTAAGATCCTGATAAGGAAGAGCCAGATTTAATACGGCATCCGGCTGATACTGTTTGATTAAGGCGATTAATTCTTCTGTGCAGTCGGCATCCACCTTTGCTGTTGTGATAATGGTTTTTGTGGTCGGAGCCAGCTTTTCTTTTAAAGCATCGCACTTGGAAAGGGTGCGGCTTGCAATCATAATTTCAGAAAATACTTCACTGTTCTGGCAGCATTTGTGAATGGCTACGGATGCAACACCGCCGCATCCGATGATCATAACTTTTGACATTGTTTGGTTCTCCTTTTTCAGAAAATGGTGTTGGGTTCATCTTTGGCTATAAGCACGAAAAAAAGACAGATGACGTGCATCATCTGTCTAAAAATCGAAATTTATACATGATCGTATTGTGCAAACTTCAGGGGATGGACAAAAATCCAGGCTTCCCCCTGTTTTCCTATGCAGAAATATATAGTCACGTACTCTTATTGACCGTTTCATAAGATGATGTGCTCGTCGTAGAGCATCGATTATAAAGTAATCAACTCATAAAATTTGCGCTTTTAACGCAATCAATAATGTGGCTCTTAACCACGCTCGGCAACTACCCCTGCCTGTCCGTCGGTTTTTTACCAGGGGCATATATTTTGCATAAGAACAGAATTGTTCGCTTGCAGTTCCAAATTATAAAGTGAAATGACATGGATGTCAAGAAAAATTTGTGAAACTATTCAGAGCCATGCGAAATGGAAGAAAAATCACAGGGTGATCCAGTAACGCTCCAGTGTTTTGTTTTCATCGGCACGATAAGCGGTGCCGTCGAACCGGCCGCCATTTTTCAGGATCGTTCTGCGGCTTCCTTCGTTGGTATCCAGGCAGCAGACCAGAATTTCGGAAAGGCCGAGGCTTTTGCAGTACGGCTGCACATTTTTCAGCATCCAGGAGGCATAGCCTTTTCTGCGTTCCGACGGGCGGACGGAGTAGCCGATATGGCCGCCAAAGGTGCGCAGAAAATCGTTCAGGTAGTGGCGCACCTGAATCATGCCGACAAGGCGGTTGTCTGATTTGCGGATGCACAGAAACTGTGTTGCGAGAACCATGCCCTCCGGCAGAGTCTCCTCTCTGGTATACCGCATGGTATCTTCAAGATACGCCTTCATATCATCAAACCGGCGAAGCGGTCCGCAGCCGTCCATGGAATCGCTGTTTTCCAGAAAATCGTTCCGGTAGGCGGCGAGTTCGGCGAAGTATTCCTCCGACGGTTCAACTAACATCAGTTCATCGTTCATCCTTAGCATTTCTCCGGTTCCGGATACTCGACGCCGAAGGTCTCAACGGTAACGGTAGCCATTCTCTGCGGCTGCAGCGGTTTGTCGCTGTAGTCGGTGTTGACAGATGCGATTTTATCTACGACTTCCAGGCCTTCTGTTACTTTTCCGAAAGCAGCGTATGCGCCGTCCAGATGCGGAGCAGCTTTGTGCATGATGAAGAACTGGCTTCCTGCGCTGTCCGGGAACATGGTACGTGCCATGGAGAGAACGCCTGGGGTGTGTGCGAGGTTGTTCTCAAATCCGTTCTGGGAGAACTCACCCTTGATGCAGTAATCCGGGCCGCCGGCGCCTGTGCCAGCAGGATCTCCGCCCTGGATCATGAATCCCGGGATGACGCGGTGGAAGATCAGGCCGTCATAGAAGCCTTTTTTTACCAGACTGATGAAATTGTTTACGGTGTTCGGCGCGATTTCCGGGTAAAGCTCTGCTTTCATCACATCGCCGTTTTCCATAGTAATTGTAACGATTGGGTTAGACATAATTGTTTTCCTCCTGATTTTTTTACGATTTTTTGATAAGACGTAAGTAGCCATTTTTCGAAGAAAAATGAGCGGATTACGAATGTTTTTGATGATTACTGGAGTGCAAAGCACGTAGCGATCTGGTATCAAAGGGGGCAAACCCCTTTTTTCAGATCATTACTCCAGGAATGTCTCATGGATCGCACGCATTGCCTGATCTGCGTATGCTTCGTCGATCAGGGCAGTGATGCGGATTTCTGAGGTGGTAATCATCTCGGTATTGATTCCTGCATTGGCGAGCGCGCCGAACATTTTGGCAGCCACGCCCGAATGGGAGCGGACACCGGCTCCGATGACGGAAATCTTTGCCACGTTCTCATCATAATCCAGCTTTTTGATGCCGAGCGAATCCTTATTGTCGTTCAGCACATCGATCGTGCGCAGCATATCCGGCTTTGCAACGGTAAAGGAAACGGACTTTGTGCCGTCCTTTCCGAGTGACTGGATCATGACATCGATGTTCAGATTGTTCCGATCCAGTAAATTTAAGAGGCGGAACGTACTCTCCGGATCGTTGCCAAGGCCTGCAACACGGATTTTTGCCACATTTTTGTCGGCAGCCACGCCGCTGATTAACATTTTTTCCATTTTGGTTTTCTCCCTTACCATCGTTCCGGAATTCCGGTTCAGACTGGAGCAGACCAGAAGTTCCACGCCGTATTTTTTTGCGATTTCCACGCATCTGCTGTGAAGGACTTTTGCGCCGAGCGAAGCCATCTCCAGCATTTCATCGTAAGTTACCTCTTCCATCTTGCGCGCATTCGGTACAATCCGCGGATCTGCGGTGTAGACGCCGTCTACATCCGTGTAGATTTCACAGACATCCGCGTGCAGCTCTGCAGCGAGGGCAACCGCAGTCGTATCGGAGCCGCCGCGTCCGAGCGTTGTGATATCATCGTATTTGTTGATCCCCTGGAAGCCGGTGACAATGACAATTTTGTTGTCATCCAGCTCTTTACGGATGCGCTCGGTGTCGATCCGTTTGAAGCGCGCGTTCTGATAATCGGAGGTCGTGTGCATCGGTACCTGCCAGGCATTTAAAGAAACAGCACTGACGCCCATCTGAATCATGGTTATGGCCATCAGGGAAACGGAAACCTGTTCACCGGTGGCAAGAAGCATATCCATCTCGCGGCGGGACGGTTTTTCCGTAATCTGTTTTGCGGTTGCAATCAGTCCGTCCGTCGTTTTTCCCATCGCGGAGAGAACGACAACGACCTGGCTTCCGGCCTGCTGTTTTTCGATGCAGCGCTGTGCTACATTGCGGATGTGCGCAAGATCTGCGACGGAGCTTCCGCCAAATTTCATTACAGTCAGCATAACAGTTTTGATCTCTTTCCTTTTTGATTTACGCGGACAAAAGCGCAGAGCGTGTTTTACCGCGTTTTCCGGGCCGAAAAAACAGGAGTGGGACGTTTTTGGGCCGCGAAACTCTGATACATAGTATAGCGAAAACAGATAGAAAAAGCAAGGAAAAGCACAAGGAAAAGCACAAGGAAAAGCGGTTTCGTTCTGCGGTTGTATTACCTTTTTGTTTGTGTTAAAATGATAGGCAGAAAAAGAGGAGAAGAAAGCATATGATCATAGAAACAAATTCTGCGTCGGAGACGCTTGCCCTTGGCGAAAAGCTGGGAAAAGCGGCGAAGCCTGGCCAGATTTATACATTAAACGGAGACCTTGGTGTTGGAAAAACCGTTCTGACGCAGGGCTTTGCAAAAGGACTTGGCATCACAGAGGCAGTCAACAGTCCCACATTTACCATTATTCAGGAATATACGGAAGGACGTCTGCCATTTTATCATTTCGATGTTTACCGGATCGGTGATATAGAAGAAATGGAAGAAATCGGATACGATGATTATTTTTTCGGTGAGGGTGTCTGCCTGATCGAATGGGCAGAACTGATTGAAGAGCTGATCCCGGAGGGTGCGATTTCGATTACGATAGAAAAAGACCTCGAAAAAGGGTTTGATTACCGGAAAATTACGGTGGAATAAAAGAAAAAAATCCTGAATGTGGTGGAAAAACAAAAGGAAATCGTAAAGATTCCTGTTTCCGGCAGACTGCCAAAATGAGTTGCACAGGAAGGAAATATCGGAAAGGAAACAAAAAATTATGAAAATACTTGCACTGGACAGCTCCGGCCTGGTGGCTTCGGTGGCTGTTGTTGAAAATGACACACTGCTTGCGGAATACACCGTAAATTATAAAAAAACACATTCCCAGACTCTGCTTCCGATGCTGGATGAAATCTCGAACATGACAGAGCTGGATCTTTCGACGATCGATGCGATTGCAGTTGCCGGAGGTCCGGGCTCGTTTACCGGTCTTCGCATCGGTTCTGCAACAGCCAAGGGACTTGGTCTGGCACTTGAAAAACCACTGATTTCCATTCCAACGACGGCGGCAATCGCGTACAATATCTGGGATACTGACAAATTTGTCTGCCCGATCATGGATGCGAGAAGAAACCAGGTCTATACCGGAGTTTACTGCTACACGGATCATCGTCTCGATACGGTCTGGGAACAGGATACGATGAGCATTGAGGCACTGGCGGAGGGCCTGAACTGCCTCGACCACGAAGTGATTTTCCTCGGGGACGGCGTTGCGGTTTACCGG
>OGDD01002624.1_pt1 | contig 10548 bp, 9 predicted proteins | sample 1570301 | NCBI WGS metagenome assembly OGDD01 (sample SAMEA2581971, study PRJEB24529) | metagenome | biome: Human gut stool | place: China | collected 2011 | reverse complement strand
AAAAATAAATTTAGTTAGATATATTATAGTTTATCTATTTATTCTAAACTTTGACTAGCAGCCATTAAGAAAGGAACTACCTGTTTCTTTCTAGAAACTACTCCTTCTAACCAAGCAGTATTATTTTCAAGTTTTACACTGAAAGCTCTCTCTACAAGTTCTGGGAAATCTCCAACAACAATAGCAAAAGATCCAGACTTAATAATATCTGTAATTACTAAGATAAACATAGAGTAATTAGCATTTTTATTTATCTCTTTCATAGTCTTTTCAAGATCAACTTGTTTGCTTAAAACTCCAGCTACGTCAACTGTGTTAATTTGAGCAATAGCCATATGGATACCATTCATTGAAAATTCTTTCATATCTGTAGTTAAAATTTCAAATGGAGTTCTATTAGCTAAAGATGTTCCAGCTATAAGCATATTCATTCCATACTCTTCATAATCATGAATCTCACAAATTTGTGAAAGCTCTTTAACTGTATCAATATCCTTTTGAGTACAAGTAGGAGATTTAAATAATAGTGTATCTGAAAGAATAGCACTCATCATAAGTCCAGCAGCTTTTTTACTAGGAACAATTCTAGCATCTTTGAAAAGCTCATATACAATAGTACATGTACATCCTACTATTTCAGCATTTATTTTAACAGGTTCATCAGTTATAAAGTTGCCAAATTTATGGTGATCTATAACTTGAAGAATTTTAGCATCTTGTAATCCATCAACAGAGTGAGCTCTCTCATTGTGGTCTACTAAGATAACTTGTTTTCTAGTGAAGTTAATTAAGTTTTTAGTTCTAATAGTTCCATAAACAGTTCCATCTTTTTCTGTAACTGGGAAGTTTGTTTGTGTTGCTTCTTTCATAATATCTTTTATATCATGTAAAAAATCATCTTTCTTAAAAGAATAGAATTTAGCATTAGTCAATATAGAAGATAGAGATAGAGATTGGCTAATCAAACTAATAGTTTTAAATAAGCTTGTGTGAACTCTCATAATAGCACAATCTGAAGTTACTCTTGGGCTGATAAAATCATCCTCTTCACAAGCAACTATAATAACTTTTGCTCCAGCTTTGATAGAACGGTCAATTCCATCAACCATTGATGTAGTAACAACAATATCTCCTGGAGTAACATCTTCAAGCTCAGAGATAGCTTTAAGATTTCCAGTGATAATTCCACTTGGGTAAGTTCCACTTACAATAACTCCATCAAGTACATCTTTTAAGTTTTCAAAAGTTGTTTTATATTTTCCGAAAAGGTCTGAATGTTCAAGATTTAAGTATGTATTGGCTATATCTGAAATATGAATCATCCCTTTTAATTGTTTCTTTTCATCAACAACAGGAAGGCTGGAAAAGTTTTCAACAGTCATAGTATCCAAAGCAGATCTTAAAGATTCATCATAGGATAAAACAGTTTTCTCCACACTTGTTAAGTCTGATATTTGTGCACTTACAGTTTTTAAAAGTTTAGGAGTTTTTACTCCAAAGTGTTTTAAAACAAATTCTGTTTCTTTATTTATATCTCCAAGACGATAGGGAATAGCAGTAACTCCCATCTCTTTTTTTAATTCAGCAAGAGCAATAGAAGAACAAATTGAATCTGTGTCTGGGTGTCTATGCCCAAAAATTAAAATAGGTTCCATACCAACAATCCTCCTCAATATATTTCTTTAGAATATCTTAGCATTTTTTTTTAACTTCAACAAATATTATTTGCTAAAACATGATATAATATATAAAAATAAAGTGATATATAAGGGAGAAAATAATGGAAAAAATGACACTAAATTTTGGTGAAAATCTCAATAATATAAAGAAGAAAATTGAGAAGATGAGAGAGAATATTTTAAAGTATAACCAATATTATTATACTAATAATGAAAGTCTTATTTCAGATGTTGAATATGATAATTTGATAAAGGAGCTAAAAGAGTTAGAGGAGCAATATCCTCAATTTAAAAGTGTAGAGTCACCAACTGAAAAGGTAGGAGCTACAAATTTAAGAGAGAGTAAGTTTCAAAAGATAACTCATAAAAAACCTATGTTAAGCCTTTCAAATACATATAACGAGGGAGAAATTAGTGATTTTATTGAAAGAGTTAGAAAACTTATTCCAGAAGATAAAGAGTTAAAATATGCTTTAGAACTGAAACTAGATGGACTTTCTATAAGTGTACAATATGAGAAGGGTAAACTTGTAAGAGGGGTAACTAGAGGAGATGGAGCAATAGGGGAAGATGTAACAGAGAATATTATGGAGATTGCAACTATTCCACATGAGTTGCCAGAACCTTTAGATTTAGAGGTAAGAGGGGAGATTGTTCTACCTTTAAGTAACTTCTTAAAGCTTAATGAGAGAAGAATGGAGGCTGGAGAAGAGGTATTTGCTAACCCTAGAAATGCTGCAAGCGGAACTTTAAGGCAGATAGATTCAAGTATAATAAAAGAGAGAGGTTTAGATAGTTACTTCTACTTCTTAGTTGATGCAGAAAAATATGGGGTTAAAACTCATAGTGAAAGTATAAAATTTTTAGAGAAATTAGGATTTAAAACAACAGGGGTATGTGAGGTTTTAGAGTCAGCTAGTAAGTTAAAAAAGAGAATAGATTACTGGGAAAAAGAAAAAGAGAATCTTGACTATGAAACTGATGGAATGGTTATTAAAGTTGATGAGTTAGAGCTTTGGAATATTTTAGGAAATACCACTAAAAGTCCAAGATGGGCAATAGCATATAAATTTCCAGCTAAACAAGTTACAACAACAATGTTAGGAGTAACTTGGCAAGTTGGAAGAACAGGAAAGGTTACTCCAGTTGCAGAGTTAGAAGAGGTACTTTTATCAGGTAGTAAGGTAAAGAGAGCAAGTTTACATAATTTCCATGAGATAGAGAGAAAAGATATTAGAATAGGAGATAAGGTATTTATTGAGAAAGCAGCAGAGATAATACCTCAAGTTGTAAAATCTATAAAAGAGTTTAGAGATGGAAGTGAAATTCAGATAGTTGAGCCAACAGAATGTCCAGTTTGTCAAAGTCCAGTGGCTAGAGAGGAAGGGCAAGTAGATATAAAATGTACTAACCCAAATTGTCCTGGAAAGATAAAGGGAAGAATAGAGTATTTTGTTTCTAGAGATGCTATGAATATAAGTGGTTTTGGTAGCAAGATGGTTGAGAAGATGTTGGAACTTGGCTTTATAAAAAATGCAGGTGATATATATAATCTTAAATCTCACGAAGAAGAGCTAGTTAAGATTGAAAAGATGGGAAAAAGAAGTGTAGAAAAGCTTTTAGAATCAATAGAAGAGAGTAAAAAAAGAGATTATTCAAAGGTGTTGTATGCTCTAGGAATACCATTTATAGGGAAATATTCAGGAAAGCTTTTAGCTAATGCCAGTGGAAATATAGATAAGCTTATGAATATGAGTGTAGAGGAGCTTATAGAGATAGATGGTGTTGGGGATAAGGGAGCAAAGGCTGTTTATGATTTCTTTAGAGATAGTGAAAATATCCAATTAATTGAGGTATTAAGAGGATATGGATTACAATTTGCTCAAGAGGTTAAAGAGGAGCAAAGCAGTGAAGAGAGAATTTTTGAAGGGAAAACTTTCTTGTTTACAGGAACATTGAAAAACTTTAAAAGAGAAGAGATAAAAGAGGAGATTGAAAAACTTGGTGGAAAAAATCTTTCAGCAGTGAGCAAAAATCTTGATTATCTAATTATAGGTGAGAAAGCAGGAAGTAAGTTGAAAAAAGCTCAAGAATTAGGAACAGTTAAAATTTTAACAGAAGATGAATTTTTAGAAATCTGTGGAAAAAAGTAATAAAAATTTAGATAAATAATTACCTTAGATTGACTATCTGACTGATTTATGGTAGCATATATCTTGATAAAGTGTCAGAATAATAATTATTAAAGAGAGGAATCAAAGGATGATAGGAGAAATTTTCAAAAAGATATTTGGGACTAAAAATGATAGAGAGATAAAGAGAATTAGAAAAATAGTTGATGCTATCAATAAACTTGAACCAGATTTCCAAAAACTTACTGATGAACAACTTAGAGAAAAAACAGCTTATTTTAAAGAAAGATTATCACAAGGTGAGACACTTGATGCAATTCTTCCAGAGGCATTTGCAACTGTAAGAGAGGCATCAAAAAGAGTTCTTGGACTTAGACACTATGATGTACAACTTATAGGGGGAATCGTTCTTCATGAAGGAAAGATAACTGAAATGAAGACAGGGGAAGGTAAAACTCTTGTGGCAACTTGTCCAGTTTACTTAAATGCCTTAACTGGAAAAGGAGTTCACATCATCACAGTTAACGACTATCTAGCTGCTAGAGATAGAGATATGATGGGAAGAGTATATGAATTCTTAGGATTAACTTCAGGAGTTATCTTAAATGGATTAAATACAGAGGCTAGAAAAGCTGCATATAACAGTGATATTACTTATGGAACAAACTCTGAGTTTGGATTTGACTATCTAAGAGATAACATGGTTGGAAGTGCAGATGAAAAGGTTCAAAGAGAGTTAAACTACTGTATAGTTGACGAAGTTGACTCAATTTTAATTGATGAGGCTAGAACTCCATTGATAATTTCAGGTGCTGCAAGTGAAACAACAAAATGGTATAAAATATTCTATCAAATAGTTTCTATGTTAAGTAGAAGTTATGAGACAGAGGGAATCAAAGATATTAAAGCAAAAAAAGAGATGAATATCCCAGCTGAAAAATGGGGAGATTATGAAGTTGATGAAAAGGCTAAGAATATAGTTCTTACTGAAAAAGGGGTAGCAAAGGTTGAAAAACTTCTAAAGATAGATAACCTATACTCTCCTGAAAATGTAGAGTTAACTCACTACTTAAACCAAGCTTTAAAAGCTAAAGAGCTATTTAAAAGAGACAAAGATTACCTTGTAAGAGAGGGACAAGTAATAATTATAGATGAATTTACTGGAAGAGCTATGGAAGGAAGAAGATATTCAGATGGACTTCACCAAGCTATTGAAGCTAAAGAGGGAGTAAATATTGCTGGAGAAAACCAAACTCTTGCATCTATTACACTTCAAAACTACTTTAGAATGTATGAAAAACTTTCAGGAATGACAGGAACTGCTGAAACAGAAGCTGCTGAATTTGTACATACTTATGGACTTGAGGTAATAGTTATCCCTACAAATAAACCAGTACAAAGAATAGATCATCCAGATTTAGTTTATAAAACTCACAAAGAAAAGATAAACGCTATTATAGCTAGAATTGAAGAACTACATGCTAAAGGACAACCAGTTCTTGTTGGTACAATATCAATTAAAAGTTCAGAAGATCTGTCAGAACTTTTAAAAGCTAAAAAGATACCACATAATGTATTAAATGCTAAGTTCCATGCTAAAGAGGCTGAAATAGTAGCTCAAGCAGGAAGATACGGAGCTGTTACTATTGCTACAAACATGGCAGGTAGAGGAACAGACATTATGCTTGGAGGTAACCCAGAATTCTTAGCAATTGAAGAAGTTGGAAGCAGAGATGCTGAAAACTATAATGAAGTATTAGAAAAATATAAGGTTCAATGTGATGCTGAAAGAGAAAAAGTAATGGCTCTTGGAGGACTATTTATTCTAGGAACAGAGAGACATGAGTCAAGAAGAATAGATAACCAATTAAGAGGAAGAGCAGGAAGACAAGGAGACCCAGGAGCATCAGAATTCTATTTATCATTAGAAGATGATCTAATGAGATTATTTGGATCAGATAGAGTAAAAACTGTAATGGAAAAATTAGGACTTCCAGAGGGAGAACCTATTACTCACTCAATGATTAATAAAGCTATTGCTAATGCACAAACTAAGATTGAATCAAGAAACTTTGGAATTAGAAAAAATCTTCTTGAGTTTGACGATGTAATGAATAAACAAAGAACAGCAATTTATGCAAGTAGAAATGAAGCTATGTTAAAAGATGACTTAAAAGAAACAATACTTCATATGTTAAGAGATACAATTCATAAAGCTGTTGTTGAAAGATTTGTTGGAGAATATAAAGAGGATTGGGATATCCAAGGACTTGCAGATTTCTTACATGAAAGATATGGATATACTATCAATGATCTAAATGAATATAAATCTACAAGTATTGAAAATTATAGTGAAAAACTATATAATGAAATTGTAAAAGAGTATGAAGAGAAAGAAAATAGAATAGGTTCTGATATGATGAGAAGATTGGAAAAATATATTCTATTTGAAGTAGTAGATTCAAGATGGAGAGAACATCTAAAATCACTAGATGGATTAAGAGAGGGAATCTATTTAAGAGCATATGGACAAAGAGATCCTATCGTAGAATACAAACTACTTTCAGGAGAACTATATGAAAAGATGCTTGAAACAATAAAAGAACAAACAACATCATTCCTATTTAAAGTAATTGTTAGATCTCCAGAAGAAGAGATGGCACCAAGAGAAGAGGTAACAAGAGTAGAAGATAATAGTGCAGAAGTAGAAGCAGGAGCAGATGGAGAGATCAAAGGTGACGATCCGTGCCCTTGTGGAAGTGGAAAAAAATATAAAAACTGTTGTGGAAGACTTTAATTAAAACCTAGGAGGGCAAGATATGAAAAAGTTAATTTTAAGTATGTTGATAGCAGTGTTCTTTATCTCATGTAGTTCAGCAGAGAAAGCAGGTTCTTTAGAACAAAAATACAATATTACAAAACAATCAGCTAAAGAGTGGGATAAAACTATAATTAATGTAATAGTTGGAGAAGCTCTAATAGAAGATTGGTATGGAGAGGAAAATCCTATTCTTTATCTAAGAAAAACAGGAAAAATGAGTGAAAAAGACTTTAACTTCCTAACTTCATTAGGGGATAAAAATGTTAATGATATAACTGATGATGAGTTTGAACGTTTTGTTGATTTAGTAAAAAAATACAATAAAAAAATGCCAAGAAAATTCTTCCTTGAAAATGAAAATATCAAAGATCCTAAAGGACTTGTAGAAGCTATGGTAAGAGAATCATATTTAAGAATGGATACTCCTTCAAGCCACATTAAAGAGGTAGTTGCAACTCCAGAAGAGTGGGAAGAGATAGTTGCTTTTTCAAAACAAACTGATTTAAATGAAAAAGATGTAAAGAGACTTAGAAAAATGTTAAATAGCTTTATCAAAAGAGATGAATTTTACTCAACAGAAACTTGGTATAATAGAGAAGTATCAGCTAGAACTATAAAAATTGCTGGAATTAATGCAAGAGATAATAAAACTGCAATCGAAAAAAATAATGTTAATGCAAAAGCATTATATCTAGCTTATCCAGAGTATTTCTCTAAACTTGAAAAATGGGATGATTAATTATTTTGGGGGAGGCGTCTAATTTAAAGACGCCTTTCTTTACCAAAAGAAAGTGAGAGATTATGGAAGTAGATCTTCATATACATACTATTGCTTCAGATGGGACTTTTACTCCAGAAGAGGTTATTTTAGAAGCTAAAAGAAGAGGATTAAAAGCTTTAGCTATAACAGATCACGATACTGTTGATGGGATAGAAGAAGCTAAAAGAAAAGCTCAAGAGATAGGAATAGAGTTTATTCAAGGAATAGAGATATCATGTAATACACAAAATTACGAGGTTCATATATTGGGATATTTTTTAAATCTTGAAGATAAGAAATTTATGAATGAACTTGAAGAGTTAAAAAAAGCTAGAGACAATAGAAATCTGAAAATAGTAGAGAAATTAAAAGCTTGTGGAATAGATGCTGATTTGGAAGAGATTGCTAAAATGGCTCCAGGAAAGATAATAAGTAGATTACATTTTGCTAATTATCTCGTTGAAAAAGGGGTTGTTTTAAATAAAGAGGAAGCTTTTGATAAGTATCTAGGGAAAAGAGGAAGGGCATATATACCTAAAGAGAATTTTCCACCAGAGAGAGCAGTTAAGATGTTAAGTGAAAATGGAGCGTTTGTTTCATTAGCTCATCCTAAATTAGTTGTAAATAATGATGGAATAATAGAAAATATGATTTCAAATCTTGTAAAACTTGGATTGAATGGAATAGAGGCTCAATATGGAACATTTTCCCCATCAGATATAAAAAAATATAAGAAAATGGCAAAAAGACACTCACTTTTAGTGACTGGAGGATCAGACTTTCATGGAGCTAATAGAGAAGGAGTGAATATAGGAGATACAGGAATTACATATTCACAATTTAGATTGATAAAAGAGAGAAATGCAGGAGGTAAATTATGATTATAGTAACTGGTGCAGCTGGAATGATTGGAAGTGCATTTGTTTGGAAACTTAATGAAATGGGAATAAATGATATTCTAGTTGTAGATAAATTAAGAACAGAAGAAAAATGGTTAAATTTAAGAAAGAGAGATTATGCTGATTGGGTAGATAGAGATGACCTTTTTGATTGGCTTGCTAATCCAGCTAATGCAGAAAAAATAACAGGTGTAGTACATATGGGAGCTTGTTCTGCAACTACTGAGAGAGATGGAGATTTCCTAATGGCTAATAACTATGGATATAGTAAAAAACTTTGGGAATTCTGTGCTGAAAGACAAATAAATTATGTTTATGCTTCATCAGCAGCTACATATGGTGGAGGAGAATTAGGATATAATGATGAAGTTTCTTCAGAAGAATTAAAAAAATTAATGCCTCTTAATAAATATGTGATGATTGGGCATTCAAACAAAGAATAGCTCCAAAACAATGGACAGGATTAAAATTCTTCAATGTATATGGACCACAAGAGTATCATAAAGGAAGAATGGCATCAATGGTATTCCATACATTTAACCAATATAGAGAAAATGGAGGAGTTAAACTTTTCAAATCTCATAAAGAGGGATATAAAGATGGAGAGCAACTTAGAGATTTTGTTTATTTAAAAGATGTTGTTGATGTAATCTATTTCTTATTAACTGAAAAAGTTGAATCAGGAGTATATAATATTGGAACTGGAGAGGCTAGAAGTTTCTTAGATCTTTCTATGGCAACAATGAGAGCAGCTTCTAAAAATCCAGATCTTGCTGTTGAAGATGTAGTTGAATTTATTCCAATGCCTGAAGATTTAAGAGGAAGATATCAATACTTTACACAAGCTTCAATGGATAAATTGAAAAAAGCTGGATATACTAAAAAATTCCACTCATTAGAAGAGGGAGTTAAAGATTATGTAGAAAATTATATGGCAACAGAAGATCCATATTTATAGGAGGAAATTGATAGATGAATCCTTTTTTAATTGTTATTATACTTGGTATAGTAGAGGGAATGACAGAGTTTCTTCCTGTTAGTAGTACAGGACACATGATCTTAGTTGAAAAATTTATAAATAGCAGTTTTTTTACTAAAAATTTTATGGATAGTTTCTTGATAATTGTACAATTAGGAGCTATTCTTGCAGTAGTTTTATATTTTTGGAATGATTTAACTCCTTTTGTAAAAGAAAGAGAAGTTTTTGTCCAAAGATTTAGATTGTGGGCAAAGGTTGTAGTTGGAGTTCTTCCATCAGCTGTAATTGGATTACTTTTAGATGACTATATCTCTGAATATTTTATGGGAAATGTAGTTGTTGTAGCTACAACACTTATTTTTTATGGAATAATTTTAATAGTTGTTGAAAAATATTATAAAAGCTCTTCAAATATTGATAGCTTTAGTAAAATGGGATATAAAAAAGCATTTACAGTTGGATTATTCCAATGTTTAGCTATGATTCCAGGAACTTCAAGATCAGGAGCAACTATAATAGGAGGACTTCTTTTAGGACTTTCAAGAGGAGTGGCAACAGAGTTTTCATTCTTCTTAGCTATACCAACTATGTTTGGAGCAACACTATTGAAACTTTTGAAAAATGGATTGAAATTTTCCCCAGTTGAGTGGCAACTTTTAGGAGTGGGATCTCTTGTATCTTTTGTTGTTGCATATCTTGTAATTAAATGGTTTATGGGATATATTAAAAAGAGAGATTTTGTTTCTTTTGGAATATATAGAATAGTTCTAGGAATTTTAGTTTTAATTGCTGTATTTATTTAGGTGATTAAATGAATAAGATAAAAACTTTTTTGATTTATATATTTATGGGTGTAGCTCTAGTAAATTTTGTAGGAGTTTTCTATTTTAAAACTTCAAATATAGAGGCATTTACTAAGTATATCGAATTTTGTTCAGAGAATGAAGTGAAGTTAAAAGAAGTAAAGGATAAAGAGAAAGTAAAAGAGATAACTAAAATTTATAGAAGTTTTCAAGAAAAAGGGATAGTAGAGCCTAAAAAAATGATAGGTTATCATGTGAAAAATGTAAAACAAGGAGCTCCCCTTATCAGTACTTATTATAAGATCTACCAAATGGGAAAAGGTTATGACTTATATAGAGAAGCTGGAGAAAAATTAATAGAAGAAAATTAAATTAAAAGCAATTCTGATTTAAGTATTGGAATTGCTTTTTTGTTTAGACGAAAAAAACTCTCTTTAATTTTTTTTAGAACATGAAATCTAAAAAAATAGGATAA
>OGDD01002623.1_pt1 | contig 10548 bp, 8 predicted proteins | sample 1570301 | NCBI WGS metagenome assembly OGDD01 (sample SAMEA2581971, study PRJEB24529) | metagenome | biome: Human gut stool | place: China | collected 2011 | reverse complement strand
TAGATTTAAGGTTAACAAAAAGATTGGCTGTCTGGGAGAGATAGCCTTTTTTATGAAAACCATCCTCGTATTTTCATGCAATCATTGTTCTTTAGCCTCTTCCTGCGGGATGCGTATGGATGTATAAAGCTCAAGAATAGCAGCGATAGTCAGTGAAACAATCCACTCATTACCACGCGTAAAAAACATAAAAGCTCCGGTAAGCACCAACAACAATGCACCAAATATTTGCTGGCGTCTCAGGCGCCTAATAGTAGGAGTTTTATATTGCGAAGGTGAATTTATTTGCGCCAAAGCAACAAATGTAGCACCTACCGTATATATATAAGGCGAAAGTTGCCAACCTGTAACATAAACGGCAGCTCCTATCAGAAGCATTACGACTCCTACAACAAAGAGGGCGGGTATCAACTGTTTCATTCTTCTATATCTTCTTGGAACACATAAATATCTTCATTGGGTTTCTTCATCAGATACTTCTCACGGGCTATCTTCTCAATAGCTCCTGAATCGACCGCAAGTTCATTCAGACGACGGGTATTTTCCTCATATTCCGCACGATATCTATCTATCTCCCCGCGCAAACGCGTTTCCTCACGATAATACCCCAAACGACGCACAATGCTGTTTTCATCCAAAAATCCGACAAGTACGACAAACAGCACAAACGTTATCAGATATTTACGTCTGCGGACAAACAACCAAAGAGAAGCAAGTTTATCCATGTAATCCAGTTATTGTTTCTTTGAGCACAAAGATAAGACGAATAACTGAGAATTTTCTTTTTTTTGCGTACATTTGCACAAAAGCAAAGATAAACCATACAACCTTTGCACGCTATATAAGTGACAAGAATACCCTGAATATGGAAAATTATATCGTTTCGGCACGAAAATACCGCCCTTCAACCTTCGAGTCGGTAGTAGGACAACGCGCTTTGACTACTACCTTAAAGAATGCTATCGCCACAGGCAAACTGGCACACGCTTATCTGTTCTGCGGTCCGCGTGGCGTTGGAAAGACGACTTGTGCACGTATTTTTGCCAAAACCATCAACTGCATGAGTCCCACTGCAGAGGGAGAGGCTTGTAACCAATGCGAATCGTGTACAGCATTCAACGAACAGCGCTCATACAATATTCACGAGTTGGATGCTGCATCCAATAATTCCGTAGACGATATCCGGCAATTGGTAGAACAGGTACGTATCCCGCCCCAGATAGGCAAATACAAGGTATACATCATTGACGAGGTGCACATGTTGTCGGCTTCCGCTTTCAACGCTTTTCTGAAAACATTGGAAGAACCTCCCCGCCATGCCATATTTATCCTTGCCACTACTGAAAAGCATAAGATATTGCCAACCATCTTGTCGCGTTGCCAGATATACGACTTCAACCGCATCAGTGTGGAAGATACCGTAGCACATCTGGCCTATGTAGCTTCCAAAGAAGGCATTACCGTCGAACCGGAGGCACTGAACGTCATCGCACTGAAAGCTGACGGTGGTATGCGCGACGCTTTGTCCATATTCGATCAGGTAGTGAGTTTTACCGGCGGACACATCACCTACCAAAGCGTAATCGAAAATTTGAATGTACTGGATTACGAGTACTACTTTAAACTGACCGACCATTTTCTTGAGAACAAAGTCGGCGATGCCCTATTACTGCTGAATGATGTATTGAGCAAAGGATTCGACGGCAGCCATTTCATCACCGGGCTATCCTCGCATTTCCGCGATTTGCTGGTAAGTAAAGATCCCGCCACTCTTCCCCTGCTTGAAGTGGGAGCAAGCATACGGCAACGTTATCAAACGCAGGCACAAAAATGCCCGTTACCCTTCCTTTACCGTGCCATGAAATTGTGCAACGACTGTGATTTAAACTATCGTGCCAGCAAAAACAAGCGATTGCTGGTAGAGCTCACTTTAATACAGGTGGCACAAATAACCGCCGAAGGAGACGACATAGCCAATGGGCACAGCCCTAAACAAGTCATAAAACCTATATTTACACAGCCTGCAGCCACCCAACAGCCACAGGCTACTCCCGCTGTGCCCCAGCCGCAAGCACCCGTCATAGCTAAACCGCAAGCAGTTCCTACCGTTGCCCCCTCCACCGGCACTACCGCCACAACAGCAAATACTGCTTCACACGCCACCCCTACCTCCATTTTGCTGGCACAAGGCAAAGAAGAAAAGAAAATTCCGGTTATAAAAATGTCAGGACTTGGCGTATCCATTAAACGGCCGAAAGTCGAGGAAGAGGTAAAAAATACGGCTACAGCCACTATCACACCACAAACAGCACAACCGGAAGAGGACTACATCTTCAATGAAAGAGACATAAACTACTATTGGCAAGAGTATGCAGGACGTATGCCCAAAGAACAAGTAGCCATTGCCAAACGCATGCAGAATATGCACGTCACTCTGCTAAATGCTACTACTTTTGAAGCTGTCGTAGATAATGAAATTGTGGCAAAAGAATTTATCTCGATGACTCCCCAATTACAAGAGTACCTACGTACCCGCCTGAAAAACCGCAAGGTAACCATGAGTGTACGTATCAGTACTCCCACTGAGCAAGTCCGCGCGTACGGACGTGTTGAAAAATTCCAAATGATGGTCCAGAAAAACAATGCTCTTTTACAATTGAAAGACGAATTCGGATTGGAACTTTACTAAGCATTACAAGTAAAGAGGCTCAATATTCACATATACGTCACAACTTATTGAAAATAAAAACATTATATTTTATTTTGCATATCGCTTTTTATGTTTATTTTTGCCAATAATAGACAAACAAAGCAAACAATGAGAAAAGACGTTGCCGTATTAATGGTACTGTGGGTGATGTGTATACCATACGCTACCTTTATATGTGCCTCAGCCACTCCGAACAAATTAGATACGCTGAAAGCTTTTCTTCGAAAAAAAATACTTTACGATGAATACGTACCGGTAGACAGCGTCATCTGCTGGAGCGAAAACATCCTGCCGACTATCAAGACAAACAATCGGAATGACGAAAATTACTTTTTGCTGCAATTGCAACTTGCCAATGCCTATACATTACGAGGCGACATCAGCCTCGCCATAGACCGGGCACGACTAATGTACGAAGAAGCCAAAGAAACGGAATATGAGTTCGGAATTGCAGTTGCCAACCAAGCCATCGGCGATGCTTACACCATAGCCAATCAATGCGACAAAGCATTGGATTCGTACCAGGATGCTTTAAAGGAATTAAACCATCTCTCGCTGCAACATCCCTACCGGATACAACTCTTATTAAAGATATCCAATGCTTTACAACGTAAAGGACAACTGGAAAAGGCTCAAAAAACATTGCATGACATAGAACAAACTCTTCAGAAACAACCGGACTATGCCACCAGTTTTTTTGCCAATATCGAAAAAGCCAACTATGCAATCTCTCACGGACATCTTTCAAAGGCTTATCTCAAGGAAGCCGCAGCATATCTGCACAACATGGATTCCATCTACCGGATACATCCTGAAAAGTTTTACTGTTTTCACCTGAAATATACTACCGCCGCCTACTATCGGGCAATGGGCAACTGGAACAGAATGTATTGGAACAAAACCCTGCAACTGTATGAAGAACTACGACAAGAATACACAGTCAACAAACAGTCTGCCTATTACCGATGGATTACGCAAGAAACAATATATCTATATAAGATACAAGGGAAATCAATGGCCGCCTGCCTATTGTATCAAGAATTATATTCCACAGTTGACACACTCACTGCAGAAGGTTATGTCCGACAAATCAATATTCTACGAGCCAAGTATCAGATAGACCAAATGGAAATAGCCAGCAGAGAAGAGCACAATAAATTCATCACTGGCATATTGACCGGGAGTATCCTATTAGTCTTCATATTTATTATTATAGCCATCATGCTTAGAAAACAGCGACAGGAAATCGCCCTATCTACACAAAAGCTGGAACACCTGCGCACCAATGCCGAAAATGCCACATCCGCCAAAAGCATATTCCTCTCGAACATGAGCCATGAAATACGTACTCCGCTCAACGCGCTCTCCGGCTTCTCCTCATTACTGACCGAAGAAAACCTGGATAATGAGACGCGTCGTCAGTGCAATGAAGTAATCCTGCAAAATTCCGAGTTATTGTTGAAACTCATCAATGATGTGATAGACCTATCAAGCCTTGAATTCGGGAAAATACAATTCTGCATCAACAAACATAACGTTGTCAATATTTGCCAAAATGTAATCGATACTGTCAGCAAAATAAAACAGACTCAGGCAGCCATATGCTTCATAACCGAATTGAAGGGCATGGATATAGAGACAGACGATGCACGTCTGCAGCAAGTGCTGATAAACCTACTGATTAATGCAACCAAATTTACACCGCAGGGTAGTATTATCCTGGAGCTTAGGAAGCAATCGGAACAAGAGCTGCTCTTTTCTGTCACAGATACAGGCTGCGGTATCCCTAAAGAGAAGCAAGCCGCAATCTTCCGAAGATTTGAGAAACTAAATGAAAATGCACAAGGAAGCGGGCTGGGACTTTCCATCTGTCAACTGATCATTGAACATATCGGTGGAAAAATATGGATTGACCCAGACTATACAGGCGGCTCACGCTTCTTCTTCACTCACCCCATCCGACAATCACAGTCCACTAAAACCCAAAAGGAGAATAACGCATGAAAAGATCATTTATTATACCAACCTTACTCACCCTACTCCTGCCCGTACAAATTATCAATGCCGATGTACAAAGCCAAAATTCCGTACTCCGCCAGCATTCCATTGAAATAGAGGGACTCATAAACAACGACATCCGAAAAGCCGATTCTTTGGTAAAAGCAGGAAAACCAGATGAAGCACTTACATATTACAAGAGCAGCCTTAAGTCAAAAGACTCATTGTACAATCTCATTACCAACTCCCAGATGGAAGAAATTCTTTCACTCTACAACATGGATAAGCTCATACTGCAAAGAGAACAAAGGCGCAGTATGTTTCATCAAGCCTGCTTATACATCTCAGTCATCATTATCTTAGCTCTATTACTTACCAATATCCATATATACCGAAGCCGGAAACGGCTGCAAAAAAATGAAAAAGAAATCAGAAGATTAACCTCCATTGCCGAAGAAGCCAATGAAATAAAAAGTCACTTTCTGACAAATATGAGTTACAACATCCGTATACCCTTAAATAATGTAGTAGGGTTCTCACAGCTTATGACCGAAGACGGGAACCTGAACGAAAAGGAAAAACGAGAATATTCCGGCATCATTCAAAGCAACTCGGCTGAATTAATCCAACTTGTAAATAACGTATTAGACCTTTCACGTCTGGAAGCCAACATGATGAAGTTCCAACTACAGAACTGCAACGTACAGGAGTGGTGCAACGAACTCCCCTATCTGGTGCAGATGCGAAGTGAAGGATATATACATCTGGAGCTTCAAGCCAATGTGGACAATGCAATCATACACACGGATGTCAGCCGCTTCACACAAATAATTTCCAGCATGTTGCTCTATCCTATTGAGTGCAAAAAGCCAAGAAGAATAGGTATGCAACTGGTTTACAATCAGGAAAAACAGGAAATAAACTCCCGAATAGACAACAGTCCACTTGTTGATTTGGCATTTGCCTCACAAAAAGAAGCTATATTACAAAGAATCAGTCTATTGTTTTTCGAACATTTCAACGGAAATTATCGTGTAGAGAACTGTGAAAATAATCCGATTATATTTTTCACATATCCAACGCTTATGACCTGATTATATGCACATTCACCTCAGCTGTTATTTAGATAAGATACAAATTAAATGTTTTTAATCAAGATTGATAGCAAGTATTGAAGAAAACAACTATTTTTGCCAAATCAATTAGTACTAATAATTAAAAAATTAAAGAAAATGGCTTACGTAATTAGTGACGATTGTATTGCTTGCGGAACTTGTATCGACGAGTGTCCGGTAGGCGCTATCTCTGAAGGCGATATCTACTCTATCGATCCTGAAACTTGTACTGAATGCGGTACTTGTGCAGATGTTTGCCCTTCTGAAGCAATTCATCCGGGAGAATAATACAATCCTAAGAAAAAGAAAGGCTCGGTTTCAATGAAACCGAGCCTTTTTATTTAATATCTCACTCATTACGGATCATGCAAGCTGCGACAATGCTTCTTTGATACGGCGAATCGCCTCGACAATATTCTCATCACTCGTAGCATAACTCATACGAATGCACTCAGGAGCACCGAACGAAGTACCACCCACACAAGCTACATGAGCTACCTCCAGCAGGTACATAGCCAAATCATCAGAATTATCAATCTTACGTTCTCCCGCAGACTTTCCAAAGAACGAACTGCATTTGGGAAATAAGTAGAAAGCACCTTCCGGCACGTTTACCTCAAATCCCGGAACTTCCTTAGCCAACTTCACAATGAGATCGCGACGACGCTCAAACGCTTTACGCATCTCCTCCACCGGAGTCTGCGTTCCTGTATAAGCAGCTTCAGCAGCTTTCTGAGAAACCGAACATGGACCTGAAGTATACTGCCCCTGCAATTTGTTACAAGCCTTTACAAGCCATTCAGGACCAGCAATGAAACCGATACGCCAACCTGTCATGGCATATGCCTTGGAAACGCCATTCACAATTACTGTACGGTCTTTCATTTCCGGGAATTGTGCAATACTTTGGTGTTTACCGATATAGTTGATATGTTCGTAAATTTCATCAGCTATAACAACTACCTGAGGATACTTAGCCAATACGGCAACCAGTCCGGCTAATTCTTCTTTACTATATACAGAACCGGTAGGATTGGAAGGAGAGCAAAGTATCAGTGCTTTGGTTTTCGGCGTAATGGCAGCTTCCAATTGCGCAGGCGTTATCTTGAAATCCTGTTCAATGCCTGCTGTAACAATCACCGGTTTACCTTCTGCCAACTTCACCATTTCAGGGTAGCTAACCCAATAAGGTGCAGGCACAATCACCTCATCGCCCGGATTTACCAGTACCAAGATTGCATTGCAAACTGACTGTTTAGCTCCGTTGGCGCAAGAGATTTGTGCAGCAGTATATTCCAGACCGTTCTCTTTTTTTAATTTCTCCACAATAGCATTGCGCAAAGCCGGATAGCCCGGAACCGGAGAATAGCGAGAGAAGTTATCGTCTATCGCCTTTTTCGCAGCCTCTTTAATATGGTCGGGAGTATTAAAATCCGGTTCTCCGACACTCAAGTTAATTACATCTATGCCTTGAGCTTTCAGCTCTGCACTCTTTTGAGACATAGCCAACGTCGCAGAAGGCGACAAGCTGTTCAAACGATCTGATAATTGGTTCATTTTGTTTCTATTTAATGGTTGTTATGCAAATCTGATTGCAAAATAAGCGATTTTCTCTGATATAATAAAACAAAAAATCAGTTACTTATTAAAATGAAGAATATGCCCCATACGTTCTTTCTTTGTACGTAAGTAACGCTCGTTATATCGGTTAGGAGTTGTTTCAACCGGCACATTCTCTACAATCTCCAAGCCATAAGCCTCCAAACCGACACGTTTCACTGGATTATTTGTGAGCAAACGCATCTTATGCACACCTAGTTCACGCAGTATTTGAGCACCTACTCCATAGTCACGTTCATCCGCCAAATGTCCGAGGCAGATATTGGCGTCCACTGTATCCATGCCATCTTCTTGAAGCTTATAAGCTCTCATCTTTTCCATTAATCCGATACCGCGACCTTCCTGATTGAGGTACACAATAGCTCCTTTACCAGCCTTCTCAATCAGCTCCATAGCCTTATGAAGCTGTTCTCCGCAATCACAACGCATAGAGCCAAAAATATCTCCTGTTGCACAAGAAGAGTGTACACGTACCAATACGGGTTCATCAGGTTCCCAAGTTCCCTTGAACAAAGCTACATGCTCCAAACCATTGGACTTTTGGCGGAAAGGAATGAGACGAAAATGTCCATGTTCTGTCGGCATATCCACCTCTACTCCCTTCTCCACGATAGATTCCTGTCGCAAGCGATAAGCTATCATGTCGCGAATGGAAATCAGTTTCAAATTAAACTCATCAGCCATTTTACGCAATTCCGGCAGACGTGCCATTGTACCGTCTTCATTCATAATTTCCATGAGCGCACCAGCCGGATAGAAACCGGACAAACGGCACATATCAATTGTGGCTTCTGTGTGACCTGCACGACGCAACACACCTTTCTCCTGAGCATACAGCGGATTAATATGTCCGGGACGACCGAAAGTAGCAGGAGTTGAAGCAGGATCGGCCAACGCCTGGATTGTCGCAGCACGATCGGCAGCAGAGACACCGGTTGTGCAACCTTCCAACTTATCAATAGTTACCGTAAAAGGAGTACCCAATACAGAAGTATTATCAGACACCTGATGGGGCAGATCCAGTTCCTTGCAACGAGACACCGTAATAGGAGCGCACAGCACACCACGTGCATGTTTCAGCATGAAGTTTACCTTTTCCGGCGTGATCTGTTCGGCAGCAATAATCAAATCTCCCTCGTTTTCACGATCTTCATCATCGACTACAATCACAAAATTACCGGCTTTAAAATCTTCAATAGCCTCTTCTATTGTATTCAACTTTACTGTTTCCATATGTTTACTTTTTATTATTTATTCAGATCGACTTTTATTATATTCTGTATCTCCTCGTTTGTACGGATAATCCGTTCCATATCATTACCCAACCGGATACGGAATGCCCAAATACGGAAATAGAAAAACAAACCGACAGGAACTATCACTCCACACAGCATATTCAGCCAATAATTACGGAAAGGCCGCACATGGGCATGAACGGCTATGATTGGATAATTGTTCAGTGCTGTCAGTAACGGTATAGACCTTGTATTGGACATTTCATCTATCAATGCCTCCATCCGTTCATTAAGCGCCACTACCTCCTCGTCATGAGGAGTATAATTCATCCACAAACTGAAGTAATTAGGTGCACGCATCAAAGATTTCTTTTCAGCATATGCGCGACAGTCGGCCGACAACTGCTGGAGCTCTCCCGGCAAACAAGCGTAATCCGGATCGTGAATAATCACTTCCTTTCGGAAAAGATGACGGACGCTACGGATACCCGCTATTTTCTTGAACCAGTTGATATAAGCATCAGCATTCAGTACTACCGAATCATTATTGGATTTATAAGTAAGAAAGGCTCCCAACGGTGCCAATATAGCAGTACTGGTCCACATACCCATCCACACAATCCATTTACCATCACGAGCCATTTTATAGCCCGTATTATTAATAATATAGTAGATTATAAAAATAAGTACGGACACCACCACAGGCATGCCCAACCCACCTTTACGAATGATACCCCCCAATGGCGCACCGATAAAAAAGAAGATAAGGCAGGCCAACGAGAGCGTCAGTTTCTCATGCCAGGAAGTCATATGCCGTCTCAAGCTGGTCTCAGTCTGTGAGATATTGAAGCTTTTGAAGCTCCAATCACTTGCAGCGCTCTCTGCACGACTGACAGCCGTAGACATTATTTTCTGTTTCTGCATCAAAGTAGCCACATTGAACAGACTGTCCACATTGTAACTGCCTAAATGAGCCGATTCTATCTTTAGCGTATCGTCTTTACTCAATGTATTAACAGTGGCTTTATAAGTACTTGCCATTGCTTCCTTATAGTAAGTCCGTCCGATACTGTCATTCTGAACTTTCATAGAGTCAATATCTGCCTGCAACATACTCATATCCTTGCTACTGGACTGATTACTCATAAATCCGGCATCCACCATATTAAAATCCGAATTGAACTCTATAATCGCATGCTTCTCGACGAAAGTTTCCCGGCGGTAAGGCACGTTTTTTTGGTTCATATTTTGCGACTTCAGGTTCTCAAACTGCTCACCGCTATAAAGATGCAAATAAAGGTGCTGCTTATCTGCCGTCATTTCCAACCTGCCGGAATCCGATTTAATTATTTGTGCATTCTCAAACCCTTTTTCAAAATTATAAATCAGCACATCATACAACATACCCGTCTCCCGATTCTTATGCTTGACATACAGGTTATAACCATCTATCTCGTCATAGAATACTCCTTCAGGGATATCCACTTCAGGTGATTTCTGCTTCATGGAAACCAACAGCGTCCACAACTTAGTCTGTGCTTTAGGACCGATGACATTTTGGAAATAAAAGGAAACACAACAGATAAGAGATATGAAGAATATCAGCGGACGCATAATTTTCAACAAAGAAATACCTGCCGCTTTCATAGCAAGCAACTCAAAGCGTTCTCCAAAATTTCCAAAAGTAATGAGGGCCGCCAACAAGATAGCCAAAGGCAATGAAGCCGGTACCAGCGTCAGCGCCGAATAGAAGAAAAACTGAGCAAGAACGTTCATCTCCAATCCCTTTCCCACCATTTCGTCTACATATTTCCACAGAAATTGCATCATGAAGATGAACAGGCAGATGAAGAAAGTGCCCATAAAGAGC
>OGDD01002606.1_pt1 | contig 10599 bp, 8 predicted proteins | sample 1570301 | NCBI WGS metagenome assembly OGDD01 (sample SAMEA2581971, study PRJEB24529) | metagenome | biome: Human gut stool | place: China | collected 2011 | reverse complement strand
CGGCGCTCTCTTACGCCACTGTCTATCCGTTAGTGATGTTCCTGCGCATTATCACACCCCAATTACTGGCGGTGCTCTTCTGGAGTATCGGTTAACTCTTTTCCCGGTGGAGTCGCCGTAAATGGTACTCCGCCTGGTATTTCTGAACATCATCGAGTCATTTACACACTCGCCATTCTGGTTATTACCTGTCCGTATTCTTCAGCACAGCTGACGGCGCATAACCAAATTTATGCTTAAAGGCTTTGCTGAAATGAAAGGAGTCGAAGAAGTTGAGCGTATCAGCGACTTCGCCAACCGAGTTCCCTTGTTGCTTTAATAGCGATAGCGCCAGATCCAGACGCGCATCGAGGTAATATTCTTTCGGCGTCTTGCCGGTATAGCGTAAAAACAGACGACGCAACCAGGCCTCGCTACAGGGGATCGTGGCAGCCATATCAGCTACGCTCCAGCGTTGTTGTAGACTGGCATGTAAAGTGGCAATTAATTTTTCAATTTGCCGCCGTTGTGGATCTTTTTTACCGACTGTGTGCATAAGACAAATCCACTGATAAATAATTTTCGTCAGAAAAGCGACTGCCAGATTATTTTTTATTGCTTCTGGTGAAGTAATTAACTCAGCAACTTCGGTGAGTTCCTGATTATAAATTTCGCCATTATAAATAACGCTTTGCTGACCAACGGGAATATCCATCATACTGGTGGGGGTAAATTCCATCCAGTACTGTTCCCAGACCAAACCTTCACAGTGATAAGAGTGAATATCCATTGGCTTTAAAAATATAATACAGTTGCCATGCAGAGTTATTTGTTCGTCATTCTTTAAAAGAATTTTCCCACATCCTTGTACGGTATACACCGCAACCCATGAGTTGGCGATAAGCGGTTTCTTCTTGTCCCGCGGCCAGATCACCCGATAATGCTCGTCGGCGTAGGTATGCCAGAGCGATATCAGAGAAATTCCGCTGGAGATCACATTTTCGTTAATCAATAAGGGAATATTGTACGGAGTTTCGTTTTTTACATCCGAACTTTGCAATTTTCCATTCATTTTAATATCCCTCCGGCGAATTATGCTCACAACCTGAACTTAACAGAAAACAATCCGTTCAGGGATACGACGTTTGTATTTTAAGAATCTGACTGCCTGACCCGACGCATTTTACCTCTCCCTATATTCATGCGTCCGGGACATAAACATAAATAAGGGCTATGAGATGAATTCGTTACAAATCTTGAGTTTTGTCGGTTTTACGCTGCTGGTAGCGGTCATCACCTGGTGGAAGGTCCGTAAAACAGATACCGGATCGCAACAAGGCTATTTTCTTGCCGGACGTTCACTAAAAGCGCCGGTTATTGCCGCTTCGTTAATGCTAACCAACCTTTCCACGGAACAACTGGTCGGCCTTTCCGGGCAGGCCTACAAAAGCGGCATGTCGGTGATGGGCTGGGAAGTCACCTCTGCAGTGACGCTGATCTTCCTCGCGCTAATCTTTTTACCGCGCTATCTGAAGCGCGGCATTGCCACCATCCCCGATTTTCTGGAGGAACGTTATGATAAAACGACGCGTATTATCATCGACTTCTGCTTCCTCATTGCCACCGGCGTCTGCTTTCTGCCGATTGTTCTCTACTCCGGCGCGTTGGCGCTCAACAGCCTGTTTCATGTGGGTGAGTCGCTACAACTTTCCGATGGTGCGGCTATCTGGTTACTGGTGATTTTGCTTGGTTTGGCGGGAATTTTGTATGCGGTGATCGGCGGACTGCGCGCAATGGCAGTGGCGGACTCCATTAACGGTATTGGGCTGGTTATTGGCGGGTTGATGGTGCCGGTATTTGGCCTGATCGCGATGGGCAAGGGCAGCTTTATGCAGGGCATTGAGCAACTCACCACCGTTCACGCCGAGAAATTAAACTCAGTCGGCGGCCCGACCGATCCCTTGCCGATTGGCGCGGCATTTACCGGTTTAATTCTGGTGAACACCTTTTACTGGTGTACAAATCAGGGCATCGTGCAACGCACGCTGGCGTCAAAAAGCCTGGCGGAAGGGCAAAAGGGGGCGCTGTTAACGGCGGTGCTGAAAATGCTCGACCCGCTGGTACTGGTGCTGCCAGGGTTGATTGCGTTTCATCTGTATCAGGATTTACCGAAAGCCGACATGGCCTACCCGACGCTGGTCAATAACGTTCTGCCGGTGCCACTGGTGGGCTTCTTCGGTGCGGTGTTATTTGGTGCGGTGATCAGTACCTTCAACGGCTTTCTGAATAGCGCCAGTACGTTATTCAGTATGGGTATTTACCGGCGCATCATTAACCAGAATGCCGAGCCGCAACAGCTGGTCACCGTCGGGCGCAAATTTGGTTTCTTTATCGCCGTCGTTTCGGTGATGGTCGCGCCGTGGATCGCCAACGCGCCGCAGGGGCTGTATAGCTGGATGAAACAGCTCAACGGTATTTACAACGTGCCGCTGGTTACCATCATCATTATGGGCTTTTTCTTCCCGCGCATTCCGGCGCTGGCGGCAAAAGTGGCGATGGGGATTGGCATAATCAGCTACATCACCATCAACTATCTGGTGAAGTTCGACTTCCATTTCCTCTATGTGCTGGCCTGTACGTTCTGCATCAACGTGGTCGTGATGCTGGTGATCGGTTTTATCAAACCGCGCGCCACGCCGTTCACCTTCAAAGATGCGTTTGCGGTGGACATGAAACCGTGGAAAAACGTCAAGATTGCGTCAATTGGTATCCTGTTCGCGATGATTGGCGTCTATGCCGGGCTGGCTGAATTCGGTGGCTACGGTACGCGCTGGTTAGCGATGATCAGTTATTTCATCGCCGCCGTAGTGATTGTCTACCTGATTTTTGACAGCTGGCGGCATCGTCACGACCCAGCCGTCACCTTTACTCCCGATGCGAAGGATAGCCTATGAAACGCCCCAATTTTCTGTTCATCATGACCGATACCCAGGCCACCAATATGGTCGGTTGCTATAGCGGTAAACCGCTGAATACGCAAAATATTGATAGTCTGGCGGCGGAAAGTATTCGCTTTAATTCCGCCTACACCTGTTCACCGGTTTGTACACCAGCGCGCGCCGGGCTGTTTACCGGTATCTACGCTAACCAGTCCGGCCCGTGGACCAACAACGTCGCGCCGGGCAAAAACATTTCCACCATGGGGCGCTACTTTAAGGATGCGGGCTATCACACCTGTTACATCGGCAAATGGCATCTCGACGGTCATGACTATTTCGGCACTGGCGAGTGTCCGCCGGAGTGGGACGCTGATTACTGGTTCGATGGCGCGAACTATCTTAGTGAACTGACGGAGAAAGAGATTAGCCTGTGGCGCAATGGCCTAAACAGCGTTGAGGATTTACAGGCGAACCATATTGACGAAACCTTCACCTGGGCGCACCGCATCAGCAATCGGGCGGTGGATTTTCTGCAACAGCCCGCGCGCGCCGAGGAACCCTTCCTGATGGTGGTTTCGTATGATGAGCCGCATCACCCGTTCACCTGTCCGGTGGAGTATTTAGAGAAATACACTGATTTTTACTACGAACTGGGTGAGAAAGCAGAGGATGACCTGGCGAACAAACCGGAACATCACCGCTTATGGGCGCAGGCGATGCCATCGCCAGTCGGTGATGACGGGCTTTATCACCATCCGCTCTATTTTGCCTGCAATGACTTTGTTGATGACCAAATCGGACGGGTCATCAATGCCTTAACGCCAGAGCAACGTGAAAATACGTGGGTTATTTATACCTCCGATCACGGCGAAATGATGGGCGCACATAAGCTGATCAGTAAAGGAGCGGCGATGTATGACGACATCACCCGCATTCCGCTGATCATCCGTTCGCCGCAAGGGGAGCGGCGACAGGTCGATACGCCAGTCAGTCATATCGATTTACTGCCGACAATGATGGCGCTGGCAGATATTGAAAAACCAGAGATTCTGCCGGGGGAAAATATCCTTGCCGTGAAAGAGCCACGCGGCGTAATGGTGGAATTTAACCGCTACGAGATTGAGCATGACAGCTTTGGCGGTTTTATTCCGGTGCGTTGCTGGGTAACGGATGACTTTAAACTGGTGCTCAACCTCTTCACCAGTGATGAACTTTACGATCGCCGTAATGACCCAAATGAAATGCATAACCTGATCGATGATATCCATTTTGCCGACGTTCGCAGCAAAATGCATGACGCCTTATTGGATTACATGGACAAAATTCGCGATCCGTTCCGCAGTTATCAATGGAACCTGCGTCCGTGGCGCAAAGATGCACAACCGCGCTGGATGGGGGCGTTTCGTCCACGCCCACAAGATGGCTATTCGCCAGTAGTACGCGACTATGACACTGGCCTACCGACACAAGGGGTGAAGGTGGAAGAGAAAAAACAGAAGTTCTGATGCATTATTGCTGTTCCTGGCCTAATTTTTCGGCGAGGAACAGTTTACAAGGAGCAACAATGAAAATTTCCCGCCTCGGAGAAGCGCCTGATTACCGCTTCTCGCTGGCTAATGAGCGTACTTTTCTGGCGTGGATCCGTACTGCACTAGGATTTCTGGCGGCGGGGGTTGGGCTTGATCAACTTGCGCCAGATTTCGCCACGCCCGTCATTCGCGAACTGCTGGCGTTGTTGTTGTGTCTGTTTTCCGGCGGGTTAGCGATGTATGGCTACTTGCGCTGGTTACGCAATGAAAAAGCGATGCGTCTGAAAGAGGACCTGCCCTACACCAACAGCTTATTAATCATTAGCTTAATATTGATGGTCGTGGCGGTGATCGTTATGGGACTGGTGTTGTATGCCGGATAGCCGCAAAGCCAGACGCATTGCCGACCCAGGACTGCAGCCGGAGCGCACATCACTGGCGTGGTTTCGTACCATGCTGGGCTACGGCGCGTTGATGGCGTTGGCTATCAAACACAACTGGCACCAGGCGGGCATGTTATTCTGGATTTCGATTGGCATTCTCGCCATCGTGGCGCTGATCCTCTGGCACTACACCCGTAATCGCAATTTAATGGATGTCACGAATAGCGATTTTTCCCAATTTCACGTAGTCCGTGACAAATTTTTGATCTCCCTCGCGGTGTTATCTCTCGCAATACTGTTTGCTGTAACGCATATACATCAACTTATCGTATTTATTGAGAGAGTCGCATGACAGGAAGTCAGGTCATTGATGCTGAAGAGGACAGGCATAAACTGGTTGTAGAGTACAAGGATGCTCTGCAACCTGCCGATTTTTATCACAATTTCAAACAGCGGGGCATCCGCTCCGTACAGCTCATTCCCTATCTTGAATTTGATGACCGGGGCGATCTGACGGCCGCTTCGGTGACAGCAGAGCTGTGGGGGAAATTTTTAATTGCCCTGTTCGAGTGTTGGGTGCGGGCAGATATCAGTCGTATCTCGATTGAGCTTTTTGACGCCACCTTACAAAAATGGTGTGGCAGCGAAAACCCGCAACCGCGCCGTGACTGCCAGGCGTGCGACTGGCATCGCCTGTGCCCGCACGCTCGGCAGGAGACGCCAGACAGCGTGCTTTGTGCGGGCTATCAGGCGTTTTATTCTTACTCCGCACCGCATATGCGGGTGATGCGTGATCTGATAAAGCAGCATCGTTCTCCCATGGAGCTGATGACGATGCTGCGGTGACGTGCGCTTAAACGGGCTGCCCCTGATGCGACATCCGCGTCGCCAGCGGCAGCCAGCACAGCACGATCAACAATCCCATTAAGGTCATCAATAACCCCAGGCTACCCTGACCGGTTTGCGGCAACATCGCAGAGAGCGACGCCAGCACGCCGGAACCAATGTTTTGCAGACCGCCGACCAGCGCGCCAGCCGTGCCCGCCAGGAAGGGGAACGGCTCCATCGCGCCGCTGGTCGCCAGCGGAAACAGCATCCCGGCACCGAAAAAGAACAGCGCGGCGGGAACGAGCAGCGTCCAGACATTCATCACGCCAAACCAGTCGGGGATCCACATCAGCAAGCCAGCCAGCAGGCAGCAGATAACCGACTGCCACATTAACGTGGAGAAGCGTTTATTGGGACGTCCGGCAAACCATGCGCCAAAAAACGCTGCCGGAATCGGCAGAATAAACAAAATACTGACCGTCATACTGCTCAGCCCTAACACCGCGCCCATCAGCACGCCGGAGCAGGCTTCAAAGGCGGCAATCCCGGCCAGACCGCCAATCAGCATCAGCAAATAACAGTTAAAACCGCTGTTACCGAAAAGCGTTTTATAACTGGTAAGCAGGCGCGTGCGCGGTGCATCGACCGGACGCGTTTCCGGCATCCAGCGGGCCATACTGAAGGTCACACCAGCACAAAGAACCAACAAAAAGAGATAACAGGCGCGCCAGTTCCACATCGTATCCAGCAGACCGCCGATTAGCGGTGCGAGCAACGGACTGACGAGAATCCCCATGTTTAACAGGCTGTTAGCATGGCGCAACTGTGTCCGTTCATATAAATCTCGCGGCAAAGTACGCGCCATTACGCCGCCAACGCCGGTGCCCATCCCCTGCATCGCGCTGGCGGCAATCAACACCGTCAAACTGGAGGTCGTGACCGCGACCAGCGTTGCCAGCATAAAAATGGACATTCCGACGAGGATCACCGGTCGGCGACCCACGCGGTCGGAAATCGGGCCATAAAACAGCTGTGAGACACCGTAAGTCAGCAGATAAGCGCCCATTACGCTCTGCACCGCCCCTTCACGGACGTTGAGATCGCGCGCCATATCGGCAATAGCTGGAATATAAATGGTTTGCGCCATCTGACCGACGGCCACGAGTAATACCAACATCAATAACAAATTGACGTTTCTTTGCCTTTTCATTATCACGGATGCTTTTATAAAAATAATTAGAATAAGTCACTACGCATTCCCATAAATGCGGGAGAGGAATCTATCACATTGATGAATGTTAGCCAGATATACGCCAGGAATGGGGAATTGTTTAGCGGCAGAATATGTAAACAAAAGCGGCAATAAATGTTGCCGGAAACAGTGATGGTGCGGTTGGTAGGGTAAGGTGTTTACGCTGTATTCGACATGAATAAGGCGCACTCTGTCAACAATCTGACCGTCTTTCAGGTGATGATGCTTTATTGCCTGAGTTTCAGTTCAAAATGTGATCTGCCACGTATTTTTATCCGGAAGAAAAATTTTCCATTGTCTCCCCTGTAAAGCTGTGCTTGTATAAATATTGTTAAACACAAAACCAACAAGGTCCCCAATGACTACTTCCATGTTCAACGCAAAACTACTACCAACTGCGCCATCCGCCGCAGTGGTCGTCGTGCGTGTGGTGGTGGTCGTCGGCAATGCGCCGTAGGGACTGGAACAACACACGATTCCAAAACCCCGCCGGCGCAAACCGGGCGGGGTTTTTCGTTTAAGCACCTCCCGGAAAGTCGGCCCAGAAGAAAAGGACTGGAGCATGGCAAGTTCGGGCACAACATCGACGCGTAAGCGCTTTACCGGCGCAGAATTTATCGTTCATTTCCTGGAACAGCAGGGCATTAAGATTGTGACGGGCATTCCGGGCGGTTCTATCCTGCCTGTTTACGATGCCTTAAGCCAAAGCACGCAAATCCGCCATATTCTGGCTCGCCATGAACAGGGCGCGGGATTTATCGCTCAGGGAATGGCGCGCACCGACGGTAAACCGGCGGTCTGTATGGCCTGTAGCGGACCGGGTGCGACTAACCTGGTGACCGCCATTGCCGATGCGCGGCTGGACTCCATCCCGCTGATTTGCATCACTGGTCAGGTTCCCGCCTCGATGATCGGCACCGACGCCTTCCAGGAAGTCGACACCTACGGCATCTCTATCCCCATCACCAAACACAACTATCTGGTCAGACATATCGAAGAACTCCCGCAGGTCATGAGCGATGCCTTCCGCATTGCGCAATCAGGCCGCCCAGGCCCGGTGTGGATAGACATTCCTAAGGATGTGCAAACGGCGGTTTTTGAGATTGAAGCTCAGCCCGCGGTGGCAGAAAAAGCCGCTGCACCCGCCTTTAGCGAAGAAAGCATTCGTGACGCAGCTACAATGATTAACGCTGCCAAACGCCCGGTGCTTTATCTGGGTGGTGGTGTGATCAACGCGCCTGCGCGAGTGCGTGAACTGGCGGAGAAAGCGCAACTGCCTACCACCATGACTTTAATGGCGCTGGGTATGTTGCCAAAAGCGCATCCGCTGTCGCTGGGTATGCTGGGGATGCACGGTGTGCGCAGCACCAACTATATTTTGCAGGAGGCGGATCTGCTGATTGTACTCGGTGCGCGTTTTGATGACCGGGCGATTGGCAAAACCGAGCAGTTCTGTCCGAATGCCAAAATTATTCATGTCGATATCGACCGCGCAGAGCTGGGTAAAATCAAGCAGCCGCATGTGGCGATTCAGGCGGATGTTGATGACGTGCTGGCGCAGTTGATCCCGCTGGTGGAAGCGCAACCGCGTGCAGAGTGGCACCAGTTGGTAGCGGATTTGCAGCGTGAATTCCCGTGTCCAATCCCGAAAGCGTGCGATCCATTAAGCCATTACGGCCTGATCAACGCCGTTGCCGCCTGTGTCGATGACAATGCGATTATCACCACCGATGTGGGGCAGCATCAGATGTGGACCGCGCAAGCTTATCCGCTCAATCGCCCACGCCAGTGGCTGACCTCCGGTGGGCTGGGCACGATGGGTTTTGGCCTGCCTGCGGCGATTGGCGCGGCGCTGGCGAACCCGGATCGCAAAGTGTTGTGTTTCTCCGGCGACGGCAGCCTGATGATGAATATTCAGGAGATGGCGACCGCCAGTGAAAATCAGCTGGATGTCAAAATCATTCTGATGAACAACGAAGCGCTGGGGCTGGTGCATCAGCAACAGAGTCTGTTCTACAAGCAGGGCGTTTTTGCCGCTACCTATCCGGGCAAAATCAACTTTATGCAGATTGCCGCCGGATTCGGCCTCGAAACCTGTGATTTGAATAACGAAGCCGATCCGCAGGCTGCATTGCAGGAAATCATCAATCGCCCTGGCCCGGCGCTGATCCATGTGCGCATTGATGCCGAAGAAAAAGTTTACCCGATGGTGCCGCCAGGTGCGGCGAATACTGAAATGGTGGGGGAATAAGCCATGCAAAACACAACTCATGATAACGTGATTCTGGAACTCACCGTTCGCAACCATCCGGGTGTAATGACCCACGTTTGTGGCCTTTTTGCCCGCCGCGCTTTTAACGTTGAAGGCATTCTTTGTCTGCCGATTCAGGACAGCGACAAAAGCCATATCTGGCTACTGGTCAATGACGACCAGCGTCTGGAGCAGATGATAAGCCAAATCGATAAGCTGGAAGATGTGGTGAAAGTGCAGCGTAATCAGTCCGATCCGACAATGTTTAACAAGATTGCGGTGTTTTTTCAGTAAGGAGCAATATTAAACCGCTCGGGGGGGTTACTGATGAGCGATTTTTGATAGATCCGTTCAGATATATAGGGTGAAATTGTGCCAGAGACCATCTCAGGCACAATTTATTAGCCCAGGACGTTAATTTAAGTCGCTGCACAGATAACCAGGGGGTTGACAGTTAGGGCTAAAAATTTCCAGCGATGGTGTTAAATTCTGATTGCTGTCTATACCAGTGGTCATGACCAGCATTCTATTAATTAATGGTTCATCGTGAGGTATATTATGGCAAGCCCTATAAACAGCGGAACAATGATGTCAAATCCCTGCCCCTCCACCTTTTTGGATAAAAATAGAATTATTGCTGCTGAGCTTAATATCACAAATAACGAGAAAAAATATTCACCTGGCAGTAATTTCGCAAAATGGATGTTACAGGAAATAAAACGCTTAATAGCAAATATTATGTCCGGTTCTCGCAGTGTTAATACCGAAATCCTTAACTATTTTCACCCTATGCCAGGCACTGAAAATAATGGTAATCGTACCTGGATGGAGGAAACTGGAGAGAACGAATATACCGTAATCGAACAAACAGGTGGCAAATCCTTTAAAGTTATACAGTTTGATGCAGGTGAAAAAAATACAAAAAAAATAGTAAAAGAAACATCATATTCTGGAGTGGCTGTGGCGACTATTATCAAATCGCTGTCTGAAAAAACTGCTGCGTTAGAAACACATTCTGCTGACACGGTTTTGAGGAAAAAATTAGTTAATAGTATTGTTATGATGAATACGGATTTTAGTTACGAAATGCCTGCAGACATTGTGAGTAATACATATGATTTATTAAACCTGCGAATTCAAAAAGATGAGGGCCATTTACCTGTTCAGGAAAAAATTGATATTACTGAGGATTATTTACACTCTATGACTATGGATGCTCATAGATGTATAAAAGAACAAACTAAACCAAGTGGTGCTGCAAAAATAACTTGCTGTGGTGTTGAGTTAAGTAAAGATATTCTTAAAAAGTTTGCAAACAAAATTGAAAAAATTGAACAAGATCCAAAATATATTCAAAACACACTTGAAGAAATGGTTAAACAGCTTTGCTTTGATGTTAATGATTGTGCTGAGGTAAGAGAATTATTAAAACAATCAA
>OGDD01002602.1_pt1 | contig 10611 bp, 7 predicted proteins | sample 1570301 | NCBI WGS metagenome assembly OGDD01 (sample SAMEA2581971, study PRJEB24529) | metagenome | biome: Human gut stool | place: China | collected 2011 | reverse complement strand
GAAGAAGAATTAGATAAGTTTTCTACAAGTTTAAAAGAAGTTATGGGATATATCAAATATTCAAAAGATAAGGAAAAGCTGTTGGAATTTTTGCGGACAGATACCCGTAAGACTATAGAAATGAATGCAGCGAGGGTGATAAAGATGATCACAAATACACCAATTGAGGTATCGGAAGAGATGGAGGAGATAGAGATGTGTAAGGCAATTGATGATCTGATCTTAGAGAGTGAGTCTCGTGGAAGGATGGAGGGAGAGAAAAAAGGAGAGGCAAAAGGAGAGGCAAAAGGAATGATAGAGATTTGTCTTGAAATGAACTTTTCCAAAGAGGATATTTTAAGAAAGTTACAGGATAAACTTAATATCTCAATGCAGCAGGCAAGTGAATATCTTGAGATATATGGGAAGAACACAAAGTAGGGCTGGATGGTTGTGATCTGTCATCGTGAAAAATGGGAGTATGGGCATGAATATTGATACACAAAAGGTTATAGAGATCGTAAAAAAGGTAAAACCATTATTTTCAGACCGTGAGGGGTCATCAAATATCAAGGTGAAGGGTGTAGCAGATTTTGTGACACAGATTGATTTTAAAGTGCAGGAACAGGTGAAGCAGGCACTTTATGAAATGTATCCGGATATACAGTTTATGGGAGAAGAGAAGGATAACAGTGACATAGATTTTTCGGGTGACGTCTGGATCTTAGATCCGGTGGATGGGACAACAAATCTTATCCATGATTTTCGGAACAGTACACTCTCACTGGCACTTGCGAGAAATGGTATACTTACATTTGGAATCATATATCATCCGTATTCCGATGAAATCTTTGTAGCAGAACGGCAAAAAGGGGCCTGGTTAAATGGAAATCCGATATCGGTCAGCAGCAGGGAAAATTTTTCGGAGTGTCTGATTTCTATCGGAACAAGTCCGTATCATCGTGAACTTGCAAAGGAAAATTTTAAAGTTTTTGAAAAGGTATTTACAGATTGCGCAGACATCAGAAGACTTGGCTCTGCGGCATTAGAACTTGCGTACGTGGCAGCCGGAAGGATTGATGCATATTTTGAACGCAGTTTAAAACCATGGGATTATGCAGCCGGAATGCTGCTTGTGGAAGAAGCGGGTGGAAAAGTTACTGATTATAAAGGAAATCCCGTGGATATAACAGGAAATTCTGATATTGTAGCAGGCAGTCAGACGATTGGGAAAATCCTGGTACGGAAATATTTATAAATATAGCGGCAGATCATCGCAGGAACAAAAAGGATTTTTCAGGAAAGAGTAATGGCAAATATCTCTCCGGTTTTTTTTAAGAAAATCATATCAGACCAGTCATCACCTTTGTATCTGATCGATCCGGCAAAGCTGACGGAAGAAGAATTAGATAAGTTTTCTACAAGTTTAAAAGAAGTTATGGGATATATCAAATATTCAAAAGATAAGGAAAAGCTGTTGGAATTTTTGCGGACAGATACCCGTAAGACTATAGAAATGAATGCAGCAAGGGTGATAAAGACAATCACAAATACACCAATCGAGGTATCGGAAGAAATGGAGGAGATAGAGATGTGTAAGGCAATCGAAGATCTTATCTTAGAGGGAGAAGCAAAAGGAGAGGCAAAAGGACTGATAGAGATCTGTCTTGAAATGAACTTTTCTAAAGAAGATATTTTAAGGAAGTTACAGGATAAACTTAATATCTCAATGCAGCAGGCAAGTGAATATTTTGAGATATATGGGAGAAAAACAGAGTAAGGTGTTGTGATATGGCATAATGAAAAAGGAAGTATGAGTATGAATATTGATACACAAAAGATTATAGAGATCGTAAAACCATTAAAGCTTCTGCGTGTGATGCGCAGAAGCTTTTTGTAAATCTGAAAGTTAATTTTTTCCAGAACGACGGTCAATGACGAGGACAAGATCATAGATGATATTGCGTTGTTCCGGTGTCATCTGACGAAGTTTGTTTATCAGCATAAATTCTTTAGACGTCGGGGTATCTGGAGAAGTGTAGCCTAAAAGGCAGTCTGTGGAGACATGCAGGGCACCAGCCATAGCTTTTACAGTTTCAAAATCCGGTTCATGATTGCTTTTGATGTAGCCGTTTAATGTTGTCCTTGCGATGTTTAGCATGGAAGCAAAATCTTTTTGGGTAATGTCGCGTTCTTCGAGTAAAAATTGCAGATTTTCTCCAAATGTCATTCTTATAAATCCCCTTATTTTATGAAATGTTTAATCAATATATTATATAGACTGATGGATTTTATTCAGAAATGATATTAAAAACTAGTATAAAATGTATTTACACTACTAAAAAATAGTACTATACTGTATATAGTACAAATGTAACAAAATGAAGGAACAGAACAAGGAGGATTTGGTTATGAAACAGATTTTAAAAAGATTTGGCGCAGGAATGCTGGTAATCATACTGTTAGCTGGTGTTGTTTTCGGACCGGGAAGTTCAACGACGGTAGCAGCCGCAAAAAAGGATAAGACAAAGCCGAATGTTGTTTTGTATCTGAACAAGACAGGATATACAAGAGGAAATGTATATATTCAGGTACAGGCGAAGGATAAGTCCGGGATCAAAAGTATTTTGATCAAAAAAGGCAAAATTTCAAAAAGCAATGCGCGTTATTGGAAAAAGGCGTCGAATATAACAAAGGCGAAAAAGAAAAAGGTAACTTCAAATGCTACCTATTCTGTAAAAGTTACCGACAAAGCAGGAAATGTAACGATCAAAAGAATTACGGTAACAAATATTGATAAGAAAAAACCGACTGTAAAACTTAGCCAGTCCGTTGTGAGTGGTGGAGTACTGATTTCCGTGTCAGCATCTGATGCTAGTGGAATCAAGAGCGTAAAATGGATCAAAGGTGCGATCAGTGATGCATCCAGTGCAAAGTTCAATCAGGCATATAACATTACAAAAGTCCGCAAATTTACGGTAACACAGAATGGATATTATACGGTGCAGGCAGTAGACCGTGTGGGAAATAAATCGGTGGCACAGATTTATGTGGTGGCGAAGCAGGCGTTGTATGATATGGAGGAGTATTATAGAAATGAAACATACCATAAAAAAGCAACAACTGTGAAAGATAGTTTGGAAAGAAGTTATACAAATGCATTACTAGTAAGTACGGAAGTTGATGGAGAATCAGAATTAACGTATTTTCTGAATGGGTTATATCAATATATAGAGGGAGATATTGCGTGCGCCGATTCGAAGACAGAGGATGCTGTGATGCAGATTTATGCAGATGATCAGTTGGTTTATACATCAGAAACAATTACAGCAACACAGGAATATAAGCATTTTAAAGTAGATATTGGAAATGCCAGATTTATAAAAATAAAAATAACAGATGTATATATGGGGTGGTTTGAGGAATATATCCTCGGCAACTGCTACCTTTATAACTAATTATTTCAATGTGTTCTATTTGAAAACAGGAGACAGTTATGTTTAAAAATAAGATAAATTGAAGTAAGGGGGAAATGTAGATATGAAACAAATATTTCAAAGAATTGGTACAGTAATGTTGGTCTTTTTAATCGTAATTGGCATTATTTTGGAACCGCAAAGTGCTATGGAAGTATCCGCAGCATGTAGTAGTGGAATTAAAAATAATGGTACCGGTGGAGTTAGCATTGATATTAATTCAGCACCATATACAACATTTCAAAGTTATTCTTGGGGGCAATATGCGTATACTAACGAGGGGTGCGCATGGTTTGCGTCAGCAAGGGTAAATCAGCTGACAGGAAAAGGAAATATCGTTCGAGCGGGCACAAACTGGTGGAATGGCGGCAATGGAAGAGAAGGCTTTCAAACAGGGCAGACTCCGTTAGCTCCGGCAATAGTATGCTGGTCAAATCATGTGGCAATCCTGGAAAAAATTGAAGGAAGTACTGCTTATATAAGTGAGGGCGGCACAGGGTATAGTGATGCTGCACATGGATATTGTGGAATATTTACAACAAATGTTTCAAATATTGCATCTCGAAATGCCGGATTTTTAGGATATGTTTATTTGGGAAGTACGAATCCGGGTAGTCTGTCTATCAGTGCAAGATCGAATTATTATACAGATGAAGATGTGGTTGTTTCATGGAATACCCCTGCAAACACTGCCTCATATGGTTTTACATTACGCTATAACCCAAAAAGCGGAGAGGATCTGATCGATCACTATGTAACAGGAAACAGCTACAACATAGGAAGACTGGGAACCGGCAACTACCGTCTCTGGATGAAACCATACAGTGCGAATGGAACCGGCGGAACGGCGGTTTATGTTGACTTTAGTGTAACGAATCGTCCGGTCACTTATGTAACGGGGATTACATTAAATCACAGTTCACTTTCATTAAAAGTTGGTCAGACAGCGACAATTACAGCATCTGTGCAGCCGGGAAATGCTACAAATAAAAATGTTACATGGACATCTTCGAACGCAGGAGTTGTGTTGGTATCCAATGGAACGGTAAAAGCTGTTTCTGTGGGAAGTGCAACCGTAACGGCAAAAGCTGCGGATGGAAGTGGAAAGACTGCGTCCTGTAAAGTGACTGTTACAAAAACACATACACATCAGTATGCTGCAAAAGTGACGAAAGCGGCTACATGTAAAGAAGAAGGAATAAAAACCTATACATGTTCCTGTGGAAGTACCTATACAGAAAAAATTGCCAAAACTGCACATAAGGTGGTAAAAGATGCAGCAATTGCAGCAACCTGTACAACTGCAGGCAGAACAGAGGGAAGTCATTGTTCAGTGTGTGGGACAGTAATCACTTCAACGACAGTAATACCTGCGAAAGGGCACACAATTACTCGAACGGTGACAGTCAAAGCAACAACACAGAAGGACGGAAGTATCACAAAAACCTGTGGTGTTTGTGGTGCAACGGAGAAGACTGCGATTTACCGCCCGGCACAGATTGCACTGGCAAAGAAGTCTTATACTTACAATGGACAGGAGCAGAAACCGTCTGTCGTATTGTGGGATAGTAAGGGAAATCAGATTGGAACGACAAATTATACGGTGGCTTACAGTAATAACAGAAATGTCGGAAAGGCAAAAATTACGGTTACATTGTCTGGAAATTATTTTGGTACGCTGACAAAAACATTTAATATTTGTCCTTCAAAAACAGAGATCGTAAAACTTACACGAAAATCAAAAGGATTTCAGGTAAAATGGAAAAAACAGTCCAATCAGACCAGTGGATATGAAATCCAGTATTCGGATAACAGTAAATTCTCTAAAAACAGGACAAAAAGGGTTGATATTTCCAAGAAAACTGCTGTATCAAAAGACGTGAAAAAACTGAAGGCAAAGAAGAAATATTATGTTCGTGTCCGTACGTATAAAAAAGTAAAAGTGAACGGAAAGACAACAAAGATATACTCTGGCTGGTCAAAAGTGAAAATGGTTGTGACGAAGTAACAGATATTAGGACTGAAGTTGTAAATCAGACAGTGAAAACTCCTGCGTTTGTGATGCGCAGGAGTTTTTCAGGTTATATGGAGAAATTAGATACAGATTTTTTGTACAATACTTACAAATATCATTAAAATAATGTCTTTTTAATGACATATTATAAGCAATATGCTAAAATCCATACAAAGCATGACATTCTGAATTATCTATACAGGCATATATGCCATTCTATCTACAGATCAAAATTGTAAGAATTTTCAATGCTTTTATTATCCACACATTTAAGCAGGGAGAATTCTTAAAATCCGGAGATTTCTTCCACACAAAGTATGGGAGGATTCTTTAAACCTGAGACTTCTCCCGAATAACATCAGGGAGGAGAAATGAATGGGAACAGCGGATATAGTAACAAAAGAGTATATGAGGGAAAATACCGTATTTGCAGATGCATTTAATTATCTGATCTACAATGGGAAAAAGGTTATTGATCCTGCAAAACTGATAGAAATTGATTCAACAGAGATTGTACTGCCGTTTGGAAATGAAGAAAAAGTCGGTGAAGATAAGAAATGGGAAGTGCAGAAAACAGAATGGAGTTCTGTAAAAAATGGATCAGTAAGGAAGAAAAATGCAAGTAGAGTGGACATAAAAACAGATGCTGTGCAGAGATATCGCGATATTTTAAAATCTGCAGTAGTAAAACAGGACGAAAAAATGTCTTACGTTCTTTTGGGCATCGAAAATCAGACAGAGGTGCATTATGCAATGCCGGTCAGAAATGTTATTTATGATGCACTGCAATATGGCAGACAGGTGGCGGATATAGCGGCAGATCACCGTCGGAACAGAAAGGATTTTCCAGGAAAAAGTAATGGCGAATATCTCTCCGGATTTTTTAAAGAAGATCATATCAGACCAATCATTACCCTTGTGATTCATTTTGGAGCGGAGGAATGGGACGGACCGTTGTCATTGCATGAAATGATGGCGACAAGGGATATGGAAATCCTGAGTTTTGTGGAAAACTATCGGATCCATCTGATCGATCCGGCAAAGCTGACAGAAGAAGAATTAGATAAGTTTTCTACAAGTTTAAAAGAAGTTATGGGATATATCAAATATTCAAAAGATAAGGAAAAGCTGTTGGAATTTTTGCGGACAGATACCCGTAAGACTATAGAAATGAATGCAGCGAGGGTGATAAAGATGATCACAAATACACCAATTGAGGTATCGGAAGAGATGGAGGAGATAGAGATGTGTAAGGCAATTGATGATCTGATCTTAGAGAGTGAGTCTCGTGGAAGGATGGAGGGAGAGAAAAAAGGAGAGGCAAAAGGAGAGGCAAAAGGAATGATAGAGATTTGTCTTGAAATGAACTTTTCCAAAGAGGATATTTTAAGAAAGTTACAGGATAAACTTAATATCTCAATGCAGCAGGCAAGTGAATATCTTGAGATATATGGGAAGAACACAAAGTAGGGCTGGATGGTTGTGATCTGTCATCGTGAAAAATGGGAGTATGGGCATGAATATTGATACACAAAAGGTTATAGAGATCGTAAAAAAGGTAAAACCATTATTTTCAGACCGTGAGGGGTCATCAAATATCAAGGTGAAGGGTGTAGCAGATTTTGTGACACAGATTGATTTTAAAGTGCAGGAACAGGTGAAGCAGGCACTTTATGAAATGTATCCGGATATACAGTTTATGGGAGAAGAGAAGGATAACAGTGACATAGATTTTTCGGGTGACGTCTGGATCTTAGATCCGGTGGATGGGACAACAAATCTTATCCATGATTTTCGGAACAGTACACTCTCACTGGCACTTGCGAGAAATGGTATACTTACATTTGGAATCATATATCATCCGTATTCCGATGAAATCTTTGTAGCAGAACGGCAAAAAGGGGCCTGGTTAAATGGAAATCCGATATCGGTCAGCAGCAGGGAAAATTTTTCGGAGTGTCTGATTTCTATCGGAACAAGTCCGTATCATCGTGAACTTGCAAAGGAAAATTTTAAAGTTTTTGAAAAGGTATTTACAGATTGCGCAGACATCAGAAGACTTGGCTCTGCGGCATTAGAACTTGCGTACGTGGCAGCCGGAAGGATTGATGCATATTTTGAACGCAGTTTAAAACCATGGGATTATGCAGCCGGAATGCTGCTTGTGGAAGAAGCGGGTGGAAAAGTTACTGATTATAAAGGAAATCCCGTGGATATAACAGGAAATTCTGATATTGTAGCAGGCAGTCAGACGATTGGGAAAATCCTGGTACGGAAATATTTATAAATATAGCGGCAGATCATCGCAGGAACAAAAAGGATTTTTCAGGAAAGAGTAATGGCAAATATCTCTCCGGTTTTTTTTAAGAAAATCATATCAGACCAGTCATCACCTTTGTATCTGATCGATCCGGCAAAGCTGACGGAAGAAGAATTAGATAAGTTTTCTACAAGTTTAAAAGAAGTTATGGGATATATCAAATATTCAAAAGATAAGGAAAAGCTGTTGGAATTTTTGCGGACAGATACCCGTAAGACTATAGAAATGAATGCAGCAAGGGTGATAAAGACAATCACAAATACACCAATCGAGGTATCGGAAGAAATGGAGGAGATAGAGATGTGTAAGGCAATCGAAGATCTTATCTTAGAGGGAGAAGCAAAAGGAGAGGCAAAAGGACTGATAGAGATCTGTCTTGAAATGAACTTTTCTAAAGAAGATATTTTAAGGAAGTTACAGGATAAACTTAATATCTCAATGCAGCAGGCAAGTGAATATTTTGAGATATATGGGAGAAAAACAGAGTAGGGTAAAACAGCTGTACCCCCATAAATAAAAGGAGTTACAGCTGTTTTGATAAAATTAATAAAAGAAATGTTACATCTCAACTACGGCAACACCCCATCCGTCGAGATTGATCTTATCTCCACAGGCAATAGCCGTTTCAGAAATCAATTCCACACCGTTTTTTTCGTGATGAACCACAGAAACCGGATCTTTTGAGTAATTCAGGTAGTAGCACAATTCTTTGCCAAAATCGTTGACGCCCTTCTTTACGATCAGTGGATAATGCGGTGCATTGGATGATAGATCTGCACCCGAAAAACCGGCTTTAAGCAGGAATGATAAAAGCACGGATTCTAACAGTTCATGATTATCAAACATCGTTCCAAAATAAAGTGTCGAACCATTACCATACTGATTTATTGCTGCAGCAGCATAGCGTTCGTATGCCGGATGGCTGTATTTTAATACCGGTATGGCGGTATCACAGGTGATAAGCTCCATCCATTCACTTGCAGAAGCACATAGGGAAGCAGAATGGTCATCGGAGATTGCAAAGTGTTCTTTGGCGATCGCAGAGATGTTATTCTGAACCGGTGCTATGTCCACATGATGCGGATGTGTAAACTGGTCATAATGAAGTCCCAGACATTTATGCAGCATATGTGGCTGCATATCCGGATAAATTTTTAAATATTCATCCGAGAAACCGCTGCGGAAGGATGTGATCAGGTGTCCGCCGCCTGCTACATAGGAATCCAGTGCAGAGAGCAGTGATTCCGGTGCGCTGTAGAGTGCCGGTACGATCAGACATTCATAACCGGAAAAATCACGTTCTTTAGATGAAATCATATCATACTCAATATTTAAGCGGTAAAGGGCATCTGCAAACCAGCGCATTACAGTGTTGTAGCCGTTTACACCTGTATTTTCCAGAGGAAACTGTGCGAATCCGGTCAGAGAAGCATTGTCAAGCATGATAGCGACCTTATTTTCTTTTTTCAGGTTCTTTAAGTGAGAACCGATCTTTTTCCATTCATTTCCGATAACAACAGCCTCGCGGTAAGTTTCATTTTCTGAAAAATCGTGGGAGAGTACGCCTTTCCAGTAGCTTTCAATCGCATTGTGAATTGAATGCCAGTGCCAGTACATTACACTGTTTGATCCATTTGCGATATGACTATATGCCTGAAGACGGAGCTGTCCCGGATAAGGAAGCCATGGAGTCATTCCCTGGGCTTCGGTCTCTAAGATCAGATAATTATCTTTTTTCAGGCTGCGTGAGATATTTCCGCATACGGTGATCTCAGCACCGGTCAGTTCCTCGTTGGATGGATGATAAATATCGGCACCTGCAACTGTCATGCAGCGGGCGGCATCGTACTGATCCACTTCAGGCTGATAACCGATGGAATGGGTTGTCCATGCAAAATCAAAGTTCTGGGTGATAAACTGGTCATCACGTTTATATTCGCGGACAATATCAGCCTGCCAGCCCAGAAATTTTGTGACAAGCGAGCGCTGGAATTTACAAAATTCTGCGGCAAGACTCTGGTTGATCGTACCTCTGACATCCGGAAAGTCATCCCAGTCATTTACACGGTTGCTCCAGTAATCAAGTCCGAACTCATGGTTAAAATCATTGATATCCGGAAACTTTTCTTTTAAATAATCTACAAACATTGCCTGAACACGGGGACCGGCAGTTCCATAACTTTTGGTCTCATTATCAAGCTGATAGCCGATCACATGTGGTACATCCTTCACGTGCTCCATCAGAACGCGGATCACGCGTTCGGCATGGGAGAGATAATCAGGGTTTGTGATATCCATATTCTGACGGTGACCGTATCGTTCGCGGCCATTCTGTGTGATCGCAAGGATATCCGGATATTTTTTTACCAGCCATGTCGGTACGGCATAGGTCGGTGTTCCGACGATCACGGAAATATGGTGGCGTGCAGCAGCGTCTAACATTTTATCAATATGTGTAAAATCATACACCCCTTCTTTTGGCTCTAAAGTGCTCCAGGTCGATTCTGCGATACGGATGACATTCATCCCTGCTTTTTCCATCATCTCCATATCTTTTTCCACACGGTCATATGGTAGATATTCGGAATAGTATGCAGCTCCAAAATAAAGTTTTTCTGTTTTCATATTGCCCTTTCTTTTCATGATATCTGTAAGTGTTATACACAAAGCAACCGCTTGCGCAAATATAGTATATCATTCAGAAATTTGTATGTAAACCATAATGCTGTAATGCAACAGATAAAAAATCGCAAATGGCTGTAAATGCATGAAAAAAAGTATATAAAGCGGAAAAATAAAAAAATAAAAGCATATTTATTCAA
>OGDD01002590.1_pt1 | contig 10670 bp, 10 predicted proteins | sample 1570301 | NCBI WGS metagenome assembly OGDD01 (sample SAMEA2581971, study PRJEB24529) | metagenome | biome: Human gut stool | place: China | collected 2011 | reverse complement strand
TGATGCAGCTACAGCAGAAATTGCCACTGTTAATTTTTTCATCGTGAGCCCTTTTATTTGAACTATTATTTAAAAATGATGTCACTGCACTACAAATATTCATCTAATCAATGAGATTATTTCAAGATGTAAGTTTTAGTTTCTCATTTAAATTGTGAAGTAGATCCCTATTTTTATCTGAACTGTTTCTATTGCACACAATGCATGACTATTTTGTGAACGAATATAAATTTGGTAGTCAAATTATATTAAAGGTTGTTGTTTATGTTTGACTCATAATTTATTTTTTTAATTTAAATAGCCTAAAAATAACCATGGAAATTATTTGCATGATATTTGTTTAGATTTATTAATGTAATTGAGGTGGTTTTATTTAATACGCAATATAGCGCCGCTTGATATTAGTTCTATTTTTTTTGCGTAAGATAGATGAGACAAACTGAGACGCATAATGGTTTGCAAGGCTCTAATACTTTGATGTTGAGGATGTGATGGGGCATGTACGGGGCATAGTACAATGATGTCCATCCAGGTGTAGATAATCTCCAGGCTTATCAAACAGGTTGAATTAACTCCGCGCCCTGGTTTTTAACATTACCCACCGCGCACGATACCGGGTGCCAGGTGAACTGGTTTGCTGGAACACAGCCACTGGCAGCAATTTCAGAGGCTTCTTTACCGCTAATCTCTTGCCGCATCCATTCCCGTGCAGCTTCTGGCGACAGTACCAGCGGGCGGCGGTCATGAATATCTACCAGACCCTGGTCTGCTGCTGCAGTGACAATTAAAAATCCTTCGGCTTCGTCACCACGCTCAAACGGTGTGCTACCTATCGCGGCCATAAAAACAGGTTGTCCATCAGCGCGATAGATAAAATAAGGCTGTTTTTTGTCGCCTTCTTTTTTCCACTCAAACCAGCCATCGGCAAAACAGATTGCCCGACCATGTTGCCAGAGCGGTTTAAACATGTGACTGGTTGCGGCAGTTTCTACGCGGGCGTTAATCAGCGGCGGTTTATCCCACCATCCGGGAGCATATCCCCAGAAAACCGGATCCAGATGAAGGTGTTCATCACGTTCACTGAGCAGAAGGACTTTGGTTCCCGGCGCGACGTTGTATCTGCCAATAGGTTCGGGATCGTAGGGAATATCGCGTTCAATATCTTCCGCGAGAAGCGCAAGGTAATCTTCACGCGTTTGGGATTGGGCAAAGCGTCCACACATAGAAACCTCCTGAGGTCACACTGAAAAGAATAGGAGAGGGGGCGGGTTAAATCTATGTGATAGAGAGGCAACGATATTCCCGCTGTGGGCCACAGCGGGAATGAGGGATTACTTCTGAATTAAATAACGAATGGTCGGCCCGTCTTGCTGAATATCCAGCACCGTATAGCCGTGATTACGCGCATCCAGTGGAATATTATTGATCGACTGCGGACAGTCGCTCACCACTTCCAGGATCTCCCCTTTTTTTAACTGCGGCATCGCCTCAAGGGTTGCGACTGCCGGATAAGGGCAGGGTTCACCCACCATATCAAGACGGTAATCAGGAACGATATTTTTCATGCGATCTCCTTAGCAGTCTGCGGTGCCGCACGGCGGAAGAAGCGTTTTTCCCAGCCAATAATCAACATTAGAGCAGCAAACAACAGCAAATATGTCACCAGCAGGCCGCCCATCGGGCCAAAGGTTTTCAGCAGGTTGATTTTGTCCCAGTCGGTGGCCAGCGCCGGAGCGAAATCATCCCAGTAGTACGCCAGAATCGTTGAGCCGATCACGTTGCCCAGACCGACCCACCAGTAGTGCACCTGGCCTTCTACCGCGCGGTACATCCAGCCGGTTTCGCAGCCGCCTGCCAGCACGATGCCAAAACCAAACAGTAAACCACCAATTACCGCGTTTGGTCCCGCCCACATGATTTTGGGTTCAACGCCTAACTGTACGTAACTGAAGATCCCGATGGCACTTACCGCCATACCGATAATGATTGCTTTCGCCATATGGGTACGTCCGGTGATCCACATATCGCGGAACGCCGAAGTAAAGCAGATTTGCGCACGTTCAATCAGTAAACCAAAGCCGACGCCAAACAGCATTGCCAGCCCCAGTTTGGGCTGGTTCATCGCCGTCAGCAGCGCCCAGCCCAGCAGGCCGAAAAAGACCAGCATCCCGAGACGAAAACGACGCCGCGCCTGATCCGGTTTTTGCGTCAACGGTGAGGCAGCAGAAACTTTCTGCATTTTCACGGGAATACGGAAAATGGGCAGAAGGGTAAAGCGCGCGCCAAACCATGAACCAATGGCAGTGGCGATGGCAAAGAACCAGGCGTGCAGCGAGAACTGTGGAATTCCGGTAAAGAACGCCGCCAGGTTACAGCCCATTGCCAGACGTGCGCCAAAACCGGCGATAATACCGCCAATGATGGCCTGCATAATGCGGATACGGCTGCGCGGCATGCGCAGTTTGACATTGTTGGCCCACAGCGCTGCGGCAAAACAGCCGCCAAACATACCGAGGATCATCATTCCGTCGATGCGGGTTAATGGCGATCCTTCCAGATGGATAATTTTAAAATAACCCCACTCTTCAGCATGGACGCCGAACAACTGCAGGAGCTGACCGCCCCAACGGGTAAATTCACCTGTGACAGCCCAAAAGGTGCCAGTGATGCCAAAATAGTAAGTGGAGAGAATACCCGCCGCGATGACCGCGGGGATGGGCGCCCATAATTTAATCAACCAGGCGTGTTTGAATTGCTGCCATGACATGAATGTAGCCTCTGAACTCAGAAGGTTTGAAACAAGAGTCGCGAATCATACACCATGCAAATTTATTTTCGGGGTAATAATTCACAAAAATAATGGTTAGATCAAATTTCTCTCTGAACCTGGAAAGGCTGGCGACATCAGGGCTTTAATGCCACAATCCTCTTTTCTTCTCATGCAGGACGAATGATGAAAAAACTCGCAATTGCAGGTGCGCTCATGTTGCTGGCGGGCTGTGCCGAAGTCGAAAACTATAACAATGTCGTGAAAACCCCCGCGCCGGACTGGCTGGCGGGCTACTGGCAGACCAAAGGGCCGCAACGTGCGTTGGTCAGTCCGGAAGCGATAGGCAGCCTCATTGTCACTAAAGAGGGCGATACCCTGGATTGCCGTCAGTGGCAGCGGGTGATTGCCGTGCCGGGTAAGTTGACATTGATGTCTGATGATCTCACTAACGTTACCGTAAAACGTGAGCTGTACGAGGTTGAGCGTGACGGTAACACCATTGAGTACGATGGTATGACGATGGAGCGTGTGGATCGCCCGACGGCAGAGTGTGCCGCCGCGCTGGATAAAGCGCCGTTACCGACGCCACTGCCGTAATGAAATCTCCCCGGCTTGCCGCCGGGGATGGATTTAAATCACCTCTTCGATAACCCACACGCTGACGCTGCCGCCGTTGCAAAAGAAGGTCGCTTCGCCGTTTTCGTCGGTCACTACGCTCTCTTGCCGGTTCCCCAGAAAATCACGCCAGGTTTTATTGCCGTAATTCTCTCCCAGATGAATGGTTTTTTCGCCATCATCCCCGTTCGACATGACCACCACGCAGCCGGGATATTCGTCGGTGCCACTGCGGCTAAAGGCAATGCAGTTCGGATGGTCGAAAAATAACGTCTGTACACCGTGGGCGAAACGCTGACGGGCGAGAATTAACTCATCAAGCTGTTCGATTATTGGCATATCTATCGGATAGGTTTGCCCGTCACCACCGACATCTTCGTAATGTGCACCGTAGAGGTCCGGATAGAACACCGAAGGAACGCCATTTTCCCGCAACAAAATTAAGGCATACGCCAGCGGTTTAAACCACGGTTCGACGGGGGCTTCGAGGGCTTGCAACGGTTGGGTGTCGTGGTTGGCAACGAGGGTTACGGCGTGAAAAGGATCGGCTTCCACTAATGTACCCGTGAAAATCTGCGTCATGTCGTAGTCGCGCCCCATGCGCGATGCTTCATGGAATTTCATCTGCAGCGGCGCATCAAACAGCATGGTTTTGCCTTCCACCTGATCAATATACGTTTGCAGTTTATCGACTTCATGCGACCAGTATTCAGCCACAATAAACAACGGCTTTGGCGCAACTTCCTGTACGTGTTCGATCCACTCTTTATAAAACCATGCCGGAATATGTTTGACCGCATCAAGACGAAAGCCGTCGCATTGCGTTTGTTCCATCACCCAGCGCGCCCAGTATTTAATCTCTTCCGTCACGGCATGATTGCGAAAATCGATATTCTCCCCCATCAGATAATCGAAATTACCGAGTTCATCATCAACCTGATCGTTCCAGCCTTCGCCGGTGTAGTCGTTAACAATTTTAAATATGCCATCTTCATCAGGGTTTTCGATATGGTCGATACCGCTAAAACATTTGAAATCCCAGATAAACTGCGAGTATTGCCCGGCACGAGCGGGGAAGGTGTAACGCGTCCAGCCTTCACACTCAATGATTTCTTCGTCAATTTGCGTACGGTCATCAGCATTTACACGCTGCACGCGAATAGCTTCTTTTTCATCCGCGCCCATTTTGTGGTTGACTACCACGTCCAGCAGCACCGCAATGTCATTACGTTTCAGGGCGTCAATGGCGGCCAGCAGTTGTGCTTTATCACCATATTTAGTAGGGATGCTGCCTTTCTGATCAAACTCACCTAGATCAAATAAATCATAGGAGTCGTAGCCGACCGAATACCCGCCCGATGCGCCTTTATAGGCGGGCGGCAACCAGACCATATTGATACCAATATCATTAAAACCGTCTGCGCGCTCGGCCAGTTCAGGCCAGAGCTTACCGCCTTCCGGGTAATACCAGTGAAAACATTGTAACAGCGTGGGATTACGCATTCTTCGACTCCATTCAAGGGGAATATTAGAAGCGTAGCCGTAATCGGATTATTCGCGAGCCATCGGCTCATTAAGATTCAAAAGAGGTTATCCTGCGGAGCCAGCACAAAGCCGCCCTGATCGCCATAGGCACTTAACACCGATTTTTGCACCGATGACTGACCGACCAGTTTCGCCAGTTCATCCATCCGAATCTGTAATAACTGCTTTACCTTGCTTTCGTTGTCGAGAATCAGGCGCAGCATCGGGCGGAGCTGCTCCTGCATCGTAGTGGACGGGGCAACCTCTTCAGTCAGGTGTGCGATCTCCTGCACCGCATTCACATACGCCATTTCGCTGGCGATGAGTTCGTCCCATTGTTCTTCCGTTGCCAGGCGTAACATGAGCTGGCTTTTTTCGACGAGTTGTTGCCAGGCGAAATACAAATGCGGTGCATTGTTCATCAGACTGGGTCCTGAATCAAAGAAGGGGAGAGTAAAGACTCTTTCCAGGCATCGGCAATATTGCGCATTAATGCTTCCACTTCTTCGACTGCGGAGACATCGTTACGTAAATTGGCTTGCAGCAAGCGCCTGACCATATAGCTATAAAGAGCAATCAAGTTTTGGGTTAATTCGTCTTTGCTCTCTTCATCAAGACTCACCCGCAGTCCGTTCTCAATGATGTTGATCGCTTTTGACAAAGAGACGCCTTTGCCTTGCTGATTGTTGTCTTGCATAAACAGGCGCGCTCTAACCAGTGCGCTCAGCACTCCATCAAATAGCATGGTGACCAGCTGCTGTTGGCTGGCGCTCATTACGGCGCTTTCGACGCCAATTTGTGCATAGGCCTGGGTGCCTTTTGCCGCGTACATGACCTGTCTCCCGATGAATATTGATTACTTGGAATTACTGTTGTTTTCGAACTGCTGCGTTAAGTAGCTGCTGGTGCTGTTTAACGAGGTCATTAAAACGTCCAGTTGGGTAAATTGTTCTTTATAGCGCGCGACCTGCGCATCAATGCGATCGCTGGCGGCGTTGTAGTCTTTAGTTAACTTATTCAGGGTCTTACTAACGCCATCGGTAGCGGCTTTAATAATGCCCGTTGTCGAAAGCCAACTGGTCAGGTTGCTGCCGATGGTGGTCGTGATGCCGGTTTTTTTACCATCGCCAACAATCAATGCACCTACGCCGCTGGCATCTTTTTTCAATGCAGCGGTGAGTTTGTCGGCATCCAGTTCCAGTTTGCCATCGCTGGGATCGGTCGTGATACCAATCTGCGCCAGCGTTTTATAGTTGGAAGAACTGACGGTATTACTCAGCATCGATTTCAACTGCGTCTGAATCGTCCGCAGCGTGGAGTCGCCGAGCAGTGCGCCATTGCTAGAATTCTGGCTATCAGCTCCCGCATCTACGGCGGTGTATTTGGTCAGGCTGCTGAAGGTATCTATTAGCGAGTTATAGGCATTCACCCAGTCTTTAATCGCCGTTTGCGCTTTGGAGGTGTCCTGAGTGATGGTCAGCGTCTGGTTGCCTGTGGTGACATCGTTCAGGTTCAGGGTGATGTTTTCCAGCGCGTCGCTGATGGTGTTGCTGCTGTTCTCAATGGCGACGTTATTGACCGTCAGCTGTGCATTCTGGGCGGCGACCGAGACCTCCATGCCGTTGCTGCTGGCACTGGCGTCATAGCCCATAAAACTTTGTAGCGCATCATCACCGCTGACCGAGAGTGTCATCGCATTATCAAGGCCGGTGTCATTTGATGTGACTGACAGACGATATTCACCGTTACCCACGTTAATGATGCTTGCGCTTACGCCTGCTTTTGCGTTGTTGATGGCATCACGGATCCCGCTTAAAGACGAGTTAGCCGCGCTGATATCAATGGAAATCGGATCTTTGTCGCCGCCTTGTTGAATGGTGAGTTTGCTGTCGCTGGTGGCGATCGCCGTTTTCGTATGGTCTCTGGTGGTGCGCGTGGTCAGGGTTTGCGCCTGCGCCAGATGGGTGACGCTGATGGTGTATTTCCCGGCGATGGCGTTACCCGCGGTGGTGGCACTGAACGCGGTGGTGCTGCTGGTAGTGCTGGTGGCGGAAAAAAGATCGGCTTTAGACAATGCAGTATTGGCGGTCTGGAAAGTCGTCAGCGCGCTTTTCAGCGTACCGTAGGCGCTAAGTTTAGCGGTAAACGACGATTGCTGATTTGAAATAGGGGTTAGCGTCGCTTTTTGCGCGGCGGTGAGGCTATCAAGGATTGAACTTAAATCCAGACCTGACCCGACTCCCAGCGATGAAATACTTGCCATGCGATTTCCTTTTATCTTTCGACACGTAAAACGAATACCGGGGTTATCGGCCTGAATTGCGCAAAGTTTACGTTTAATTGTTTTTTTTAATAGCGGGAATAAGGGGCAGAGAAAAGAGTATTTCGTCGACTAACAAAAAATGGCTGTTTGTGAAAAAAATTCTAAAGGTTGTTTTACGACAGACGATAACAGGGTTGACGGCGATTGAGCCGACGGGTGGAAACCCAATACGTAATCAACGACTTGCAATATAGGATAACGAATCATGGCACAAGTCATTAATACCAACAGCCTCTCGCTGATCACTCAAAATAATATCAACAAGAACCAGTCTGCGCTGTCGAGTTCTATCGAGCGTCTGTCTTCTGGCTTGCGTATTAACAGCGCGAAGGATGACGCCGCGGGTCAGGCGATTGCTAACCGTTTTACTTCTAACATTAAAGGCCTGACTCAGGCTGCACGTAACGCCAACGACGGTATTTCTGTTGCACAGACCACTGAAGGCGCGCTGTCCGAAATTAACAACAACTTACAGCGTATTCGTGAACTGACGGTTCAGGCGACGACCGGAACTAACTCCACCTCTGACCTGGACTCCATTCAGGACGAAATCAAATCCCGTCTTGATGAAATTGACCGCGTATCCGGTCAGACCCAGTTCAACGGCGTGAACGTACTGGCAAAAGACGGTTCGATGAAAATTCAGGTTGGTGCGAATGACGGCCAGACTATCACTATTGATCTGAAGAAAATTGACTCTGATACGCTGGGGCTGAATGGGTTTAATGTGAACGGCAAAGGGGAAACGGCTAATACGGCAGCAACCCTGAAAGATATGTCTGGATTCACAGCTGCGGCGGCACCAGGGGGAACTGTTGGTGTAACTCAATATACTGACAAATCGGCTGTAGCAAGTAGCGTAGATATTCTAAATGCTGTTGCTGGCGCAGATGGAAATAAAGTTACAACTAGCGCCGATGTTGGTTTTGGTACACCAGCCGCTGCTGTAACCTATACCTACAATAAAGACACTAATTCATATTCCGCCGCTTCTGATGATATTTCCAGCGCTAACCTGGCTGCTTTCCTCAATCCTCAGGCCGGAGATACGACTAAAGCTACAGTTACAATTGGTGGCAAAGATCAAGATGTAAACATCGATAAATCCGGTAATTTAACTGCTGCTGATGATGGCGCAGTACTTTATATGGATGCTACCGGTAACTTAACTAAAAATAATGCTGGTGGTGATACACAAGCTACTTTGGCTAAACTTGCTACTGCTACTGCTACTGCTACTGGTGCTAAAGCCGCGACCATCCAAACTGATAAAGGAACATTCACCAGTGACGGTACAGCGTTTGATGGTGCATCAATGTCCATTGATGCCAATACATTTGCAAATGCAGTAAAAAATGACACTTATACTGCCACTGTAGGTGCTAAGACTTATAGCGTAACAACAGGTTCTGCTGCTGCAGACACCGCTTATATGAGCAATGGGGTTCTCAGTGATACTCCGCCAACTTACTATGCACAAGCTGATGGAAGTATCACAACTACTGAGGATGCGGCTGCCGGTAAACTGGTCTACAAAGGTTCCGATGGTAAGTTAACAACGGATACGACTAGCAAAGCAGAATCAACATCAGATCCGCTGGCAGCTCTTGACGACGCTATCAGCCAGATCGACAAATTCCGCTCCTCCCTCGGTGCCGTTCAAAACCGTCTGGATTCCGCAGTCACCAACCTGAACAACACCACTACCAACCTGTCTGAAGCGCAGTCCCGTATTCAGGACGCCGACTATGCGACCGAAGTGTCCAACATGTCGAAAGCGCAGATTATCCAGCAGGCGGGCAACTCCGTGCTGTCTAAAGCCAACCAGGTACCGCAGCAAGTTCTGTCTCTGTTACAAGGCTAATGGCCTTAACCTGCCTGACCCCGCTACCGGCGGGGTTTTTTCTGCCCGCAATTTACCGGTAACCCCCAAATAACCCCTCATTTCACCCACTAATCGTCCGATTAAAAACCCTGCAGAAACGGATAATCATGCCGATAACTCATATAACGCAGGGCTGTTTATCGTGAATTCACTCTATACCGCTGAAGGTGTAATGGATAAACACTCGCTGTGGCAGCGTTATGTCCCGCTGGTGCGTCACGAAGCATTGCGCCTGCAGGTTCGACTGCCCGCGAGCGTGGAACTTGACGATCTGCTACAGGCGGGCGGCATTGGGTTACTTAATGCCGTCGAACGCTATGACGCCCTACAAGGAACGGCATTTACAACTTACGCAGTGCAGCGTATCCGTGGCGCTATGCTGGATGAACTTCGCAGCCGTGACTGGGTGCCGCGCAGCGTGCGACGCAACGCGCGTGAAGTGGCACAGGCAATAGGGCAACTGGAGCAGGAACTTGGCCGCAACGCCACGGAAACTGAGGTAGCGGAACGTTTAGGGATCGATATTGCCGATTATCGCCAAATGTTGCTCGACACCAATAACAGCCAGCTCTTCTCCTACGATGAGTGGCGCGAAGAGCACGGCGATAGCATCGAACTGGTTACTGATGATCATCAGCGAGAAAACCCGCTACAACAACTGCTGGACAGTAATCTGCGCCAGCGGGTGATGGAAGCCATCGAAACGTTGCCGGAGCGCGAAAAACTGGTATTAACCCTCTATTACCAGGAAGAGCTGAATCTCAAAGAGATTGGCGCGGTGCTGGAGGTCGGGGAATCGCGGGTCAGTCAGTTACACAGCCAGGCCATTAAACGGTTACGCACTAAACTGGGTAAGTTATAACGTCAGTAAATGCCGCACTTTAATTTTGACTACCAGGAGTTCTTAATGATGGTGCAGCACCTGAAAAGACGGCCATTAAGCCGCTATCTTAAAGACTTTAAACACAGCCAGACCCATTGCGCGCATTGCCGTAAATTACTCGATCGCATTACCTTAGTTCGCGACGGCAAAATAGTGAATAAAATCGAGATTTCCCGCCTGGACGCGCTGCTTGATGAAAATGGCTGGCAAACGGAACAAAAATCATGGGCGGCATTGTGCCGATTTTGCGGTGATTTACATTGCAAAACGCAGAGTGATTTTTTCGATATTATCGGCTTTAAGCAATTTCTTTTTGAGCAAACTGAAATGAGCCCTGGTACGGTGCGTGAATATGTCGTTCGTCTGCGCCGTTTGGGGAATCATCTACACGAGCAAAATATTTCCCTCGATCAGCTGCAGGACGGTTTCCTTGATGAAATCCTCGCCCCGTGGCTGCCCACCACCAGCACCAACAATTACCGCATCGCATTACGGAAGTATCAACACTATCAGCGTCAAACGTGTACCGGACTTGTGCAGAAATCCTCCAGCCTGCCTGCTTCTGATATATATTAAATAAGAATAAGATGTAGCGGAGTTGTTTTTGTGTTTACAAACAGGGGCATCCTCTTATTGGCTACGAAACCTGCTATTTTTGCATGAACGTGGA
>OGDD01002568.1_pt1 | contig 10746 bp, 10 predicted proteins | sample 1570301 | NCBI WGS metagenome assembly OGDD01 (sample SAMEA2581971, study PRJEB24529) | metagenome | biome: Human gut stool | place: China | collected 2011 | reverse complement strand
ACCTCCAAACTGAGTAATTTTATCTTACATCAGTTTGGAGGTTTACACAAACTTTAGGATACTCCCGCTGAGAAATTCAGCCACCCTGCTTAAAAGCCCAGATCATTTAAGTCCAAACATTATTCCAGTTATTCAATTCCTAAAAAAACCTTCATATCTTCGATCTGTCTCCTGGCATCATCACGCCCCAGCTCATAAACTTCTTTAATCTTCTTCGGGTCTGCCTCCATCCGTCCGATGGTTAAAGGAACGCTTGGCCGGATCACAAAGATTTTTCCTTCTTCTTCCCATTTTTCGATGCATTCGAGTACCTGGTTATAATGTTTCGCGCGGTTTACAAGCGCACGCACGAGATTCGGGTATTTGCGGAATGCCGCCACATACAGCTCCCAGCCTCTCGTTCCCTCTTTTTTGCGGTAACCGAAATTCCGTGTCAGAATAATGACATTTTTTCGGTGTCCCGTCTTTAAGGAACGGATAATCGGGATCGAATCGGCAACACCGCCGTCGACGTACTCGTTTCCGTCGATCTCCACCATCGGGCAGGCGATCGGCATGCTCGATGATGCACGGCCAATTGCAAGCAGACGTTCTTTATTTTCGCGGTCATCCAGATATTCCGCGCGTCCCGTCTCACAGTTTGTCACAACCAGCTCACACGTCTGCGGCGATGCAAAATACGTATCAAAATCAAATGGAAAAATCTCATACGGATACCGTTCGAACACCATATCCATGTCGAGCAGTGCTTTTTTCTCAACGATTGTCTTGATATTCTTATTGACGTAGCGGTTTTTCTCATCCGTGACAATCATACAGTCCCTCGTTCTGCCAATCTGGCGCGATACATAGTCCAGCGCATTGCAGGCTCCGGCGGAAACGCCGATCACATGAGAGATATAATACTCCTGCTCCATCAGAAAGTCCAGCGCTCCTGCTGTAAAGACGCCGCGATTGGCCCCTCCTTCCAATATGACTGCTCCGGATTTTGTTATGCTGTAATTTTTTGTCTCATTCATTCTCCTGCACTCTCCTATTTTTCACAATGACACATTACTTCCTGCACAGAGCAATGCCGGAGCAGATCGGAAAATCCCGACACGCTCCGGCCCTTCTGCCTGTTTTATCTGTTTTCCAGCGGAACATAGTCCACTTCATCTTTGACACTCTTGTACGCCGGGCGGATGATCTTGTCGGTGTTGATCAGTTCCTCCATCCGGTGTGCACTCCAGCCGACGATACGCGCGCAGGCGAACATCGGGGTGTAGAGCTCCAGCGGAAGATCCAGCATGCTGTAAACGAAGCCGCTGTAGAAGTCGACGTTTGCGGATACACCTTTGTAAATATGGCGCTCCTCGCCGATGATCTTCGGAGCCAGTTCCTCGACCATAGCGTACAGCCGGTAATCTTTCTCTCTGTGTTTTTCTTTTGCCAGCTGCTCAACGAAGGTCTTGAAGATGCGCGCACGCGGGTCGGAAATGGAGTAAACCGCATGGCCCATACCGTAAATCAGACCTTTCTGGTCGAACGCCTCTTTGTGCAGCAGCTTTCTTAAGTAATTCGATACTTCTTCCTCATCCGTCCAGTCTTTGACGTGTGACTTCATATCGTCGAACATCCGCACAACCTTGATGTTTGCACCGCCGTGCTTCGGTCCCTTTAAGGAGCCGAGCGCCGCTGCAATTGCGGAGTACGTATCGGTTCCGGAAGAAGAAACAACATGTGTTGTAAAGGTTGAGTTGTTACCGCCGCCGTGCTCCATGTGGAGGACGAGGGCAAGATCGAGGATCTTCGCCTCCAGCGGGGTGTATTTCTGATCCGGGCGGAGCATCAGCAGAATGTTTTCTGCGGTGGAAAGCTTCTTCGACGGATTGTGGATATATAAACTTTTTCCCTTGATATAATGGTTGTACGCCTGATAGCCATAGACGGACAGCATCGGGAAAACAGAAATCAGGTTAATGCACTGGCGAAGCACATTCGGAAGGGAGGTATCATCTGCGTGGTTGTCGTACGCGTACAGGGTCAGAACGCTTCGGGACAGAGTGTTCATCATGTCCTTGGTCGGCGCTTTCATAACAACGTCACGCACAAAGTTCTTCGGCAGGGACTGCTGCTGTTTTAAAATCGTCTTAAAATGCTTAAGCTGCTCTTCATTCGGCAGATTTCCAAACAGGAGCAGATAAGCGACTTCTTCAAATCCCATACGGTTTTCACTCAAAAATCCCTGGGTCAGTTTTTCCACGTTGATGCCGCGGTAGTACAGACGTCCGTCACACGGTGTTTTGACGCCGTCAATGATATCCGAAGACACAACGTTTGAAATCTGTGTCAGTCCCGCAAGGACGCCAACGCCGTTGACATCGCGCAGTCCGCGTTTTACATCGTATTGCCCATACAGCGAAACATCCATTTTGGAGTTATCCAGACAGATGTTTGTCAGTTCCTCTATTTCCGGTGTTACTTTCATGCTAAAAGCCATATGCATTCCCCTTTCTCTTCTCTTTTTTTACTCACTTTCGCTCATTATAGCATTAAACCAAGGGATTCGTATACTGAAATTTTTATAAACATTCGAAAAATTTTCGTAAGATTTTGTCTCACAAAAGGTATCAGGCTTCTGTTTTACATGCATCGAAGGCTTGATCCAGTGCGTCCAGGAAATCTCCCATCACGTAATACAGCGTCTCAAACCGCAGATAATCGAGGACGTTTTCATCCCACATAAACTTCAGCACCGGCGGGAATTCCTCATCGGACTCCCAGAACTGGAAGACGAGCGGCAGAAACGGAAAGACATGAAAAACAAAAGCAGCGTCTCCCGGGAAATATGGTTTTCCGCCAAGGGAAACGCATGCTTTTTTCAGCTGTTCCACATGCCCGTCATACCGTGCGGCGCGGCTGTCGTGAACGCCGGACGCAATCGTGCGGCCTTTGATCGTTCCCTTTAAGGAATTGGTACGCGCATACGTGCCGGCGAGCACAATCTCCTTCTTTCCGCAGCAGAGCAGGTCGAAAATCGTCAGCGTCTCATTGAAACTGCCCTGATGTACATGAAGAAAATGGTCTTTTGATCCCTCTACAACGCCGGTATGGCGGTTCACTCTCCATTCTTCAAAAAGATACGGCACATAGAAATAATCGCCATCAAACGCAAAGCCATACTTTCCTTCGATCTCCTTCTGATCGTATGTCAGAAAACGTTCCTGCATCTGATCACGCATTTTAATATAGTTCGACACTTCCATTTTTTTGCCTCCCGCTATTTGTCGAGCATCTTTTTCAGCTCGTCCATGAACGTGTTGACGTCCTTGAACTCACGGTAAATCGACGCAAAGCGGACGTACGCCACCTGATCCAGGTCTTTTAAGTAATGCATGACCTTCTCTCCGATCACAGAGCTTGGAATCTCGCGTTCCTCGCCGTTGAAAAGCTCCGTCTCCACCTTGTTGACCATCTCGTTGATCTTCTCGGCGGACACCGGCCGTTTGTGGCAGGCGCGCAGGATACCGGTCTCGATTTTCGAGCGGTCATACTGCTCGCGGTTCATATCTTTTTTGATGACGATCAAAGGGATCGTCTCCACTTTTTCGTATGTCGTAAAGCGTCTGCCGCAGACATCGCACATCCGGCGGCGGCGGATCGCATTGCTGTCTTCAATCGGGCGTGAATCCACAACCCGGGTATTATCCTGATTACAAAATGGACATCTCATATCTTTCGTCCTCGTTTCTAAATAAGTATTTCGGAAAGTTTTCTACTTTTACAGTATACGCATTTTTCCGTGAAATTCAAGTCAACTGCAGCAACATTTTCGCATATGTTTTTCCATAGGAATCAGTAAAAAGGAGCACCGCATGCGCGTTGTAGATCTCCGCCAGAAAGAAGTTATCAATATCTGCACCTGCAAAACGCTCGGCTGTCCGATTGATGTGGAATTCAATCCAAAAACGGGACATCTTACCGGACTCGTTCTTCCGGGTCCTGTGAAATTCTGCGGCTTTTTCTGCCACGGCGAGGATTTTGTGATCCCATGGGACCGCATCTGCCAGATCGGCAACGATATCATTCTCGTCGAAATTCCGGAAAAAGAGAAAAAACAGCCCTGATCAACGGATATGAAAACCGAATTCCGATTCCAGCGGAATCTTCGTCCATTTTGCATCCGTGATTTCGATGTAGCTGGAGGTGCGGATCCTTTTGATCATCTCCGTGATCGTCTCCTCATCACCCTGCACCTCCATCTCCACCGTCTCATCCCAGCAGTTTCTCACCCAGCCTGTCAGCCCGAGCTGGTAGGCAGCATAATACGCCCGGTAACGGAACCCCACGCCCTGCACCTGGCCGTAGAAAATCACATGGTACCGGATTTCTTCTTTTTCGTCTCTTCTGTCTCGTTTCGCTGTCTCGTTCATATTTCTCTGCCTCCCAACAGTCATTGCCTAAAATTCGTCTGCCGTCGCACAGTACAGCGGAAGCGGGAACCAGTCGGATGGAATGTTCTTCCAGATTTCAGATGGAACCTTGCTTCCCTTACTTGCCAGCGGTGAAAGAAGCAGTTCCTGCGCCTGCTCCCGGTTGAGTACATCTGCCCCCGGATGGGCTTCCCGTGTCACGGTCACAGTTCCATCTTTTACCGTCACGGTCAGCGGCTGTCCCTCCAGTACGGCAGACCACGTTCCATCGCTGATGCCCATCGTCTCTGCTTTCATGGTCAGCATTGCCTCGATGACGTCTGCAAATTGGAAAATACGGTACATCGCGGAACCGCAGCGCTCTTTTGTGAAGCTTTCGCAGACTTCCGATAACGCTGCTGCTTTTCCGGTCTCATACACCGGAATGGAAATGAAAAGAGAGTCAAGCGCATTTTCTTTTAAATAAGCGGCAAGTGCAGGAACGAAATCCTGTTCCTCCAACACTTCTGCTTCCACAACCTGGTTTCCGCCGCAAAGTGCCAGATATCCGATCCGCTCACCGTTTTTCCAGATTGCAATTGCCTGCTCGCCGAACGTTTTCAGGCAGGCTTTCACATCCTCTCTTACCACGTAAAGCGGTTTTTCCTCATTCAGCTTCTTTGCAAAGGCTGCCGCCTCTTCGTCCGCTTCGCCGTTTTCCGGAAACAGCGGCGCAAAGGTGTAAGCGGAGAGTTCCCCGTTTTTCCAGGTATGGCGCACATTTGCCACATCCAGGTAAAACGTGTATTTTTCACTTCCCGGCGTAAAGCCAAAGTAGGCATACCGCTGTCTCTGGCCGTCCAGTGCCAGAAGATCACACGTTCCTTCCAGATCCGTAATCCAGTCGCCAAGAAGACGCTTCATGTGGCCTTCGCCCCTTGCCTTTGGATGCACGGAAACGCTTCCCACATATCCTGCGCGGAGCAGCTTACCCCCTGCTGCCATTTGCTGCGGAAGCACCGCAATCTCGGCCCGGAGTCTGCCGTTTTCCGCAACAGCGACGCGGTGGATCCGTGCCATTTCCGGTCCTGCCTGATAAACCCTTGGAATTAACTGCTCAAAGTCGTGCGGACGGTGTGCCGTGCTGAACACGTAGTTTGCAAGTTCGATGCAGTCCTCCCACTCTTCCGGCTTTGCAAGTCTGTACTCTGTCATAATGTAAAAACCTCCTGATCCTAAAAACCCTTTTGTTTTTGCTCTTCTTTTTCTCTATCCTAACGGATTTTTGTCCTTTTGTCACGAAAATTCCGAACAAATTGCAATATTTTTGCTATATCTGGTAAAAAAAAGAAACGCGCCCGGAAATTTTCATTCCAGGCGCGTTTCCCTTTTCTCAACGTTTCCTGTTTTACTGGATTCCTTTTACGGTGTAATCCTGTGCCTCTACGGCTGTTTTCAGCACATCGTCTGATACAGGAGCTGTCAGTGTTACAACGGCTGTTCCTTTTTCATGGCTTACTTCTGCGGATGCAACACCCTCGATTGCCTCAAGTGTTTTCTTCACTCTTGCCTCGCAGTGGCCGCACATCATGCCCTCGATTGTCATGGTTTTTACCATTCCCTGTTCTGTTGTCATGTTCAGATCCTCCTTTAGAATTTCGTTTTTGATTCTTTTATCTTTTGACGCGTCGTGCATCCGAAACAGATTCAGACGCAGGGCGTTTGTCACAACGCAGAAGCTCGAAAGGCTCATCGCCGCCGCACCGAACATCGGGTTCAGCTTCCAGCCGAACAGCGGGATCCATACGCCCGCAGCCAGCGGAATACCGATGATATTGTAAATGAAGGCCCAGAACAAATTCTCGTGAATGTTCCTGAGGGTCGCACGGCTTAAGCGGATCGCTGCCGGTACATCGGAGAGGCGGCTCTTCATCAGGACAACGTCTGCCGCATCGATCGCGATATCGGTTCCTGCTCCGATGGCAATACCGATATCCGCACTGGTCAGAGCCGGTGCATCGTTGATGCCGTCTCCTACCATCGCTACTTTTCCTTTTTCTTTCAGGCGGCTGATGACCGCTTCTTTTCCATCCGGCAGAACGCCTGCGATGACTTCGTCCACACCTGCCTCAGCGCCGATGGCACGCGCGGTGCGCTCATTGTCTCCGGTCAGCATCACGACACGGATTCCCATATTCTGCAGCTCTTTCACCGCACGCGGGCTGTCCTCTTTGATGACATCCGCAACCGCGATCATACCGAGCATCTTTCCGTCTTCACTGAAGAACAGCGGTGTCTTTCCTTCTTCGGAAAGTTTTGCTGCCTGCTCTTCCATCTGTTTCGAGAGAACCGCTTTTTTCGTAATCAGTGCGCGGTTGCCTCCGCAGAGCTCTTTTCCGTTCCGTTTTGCCACAAGGCCGTTTCCAGGAAGCGCAGAGAAATCACGGACTTCTTCGCGGGCCAGGCCTTTTTCCTCTGCAAGTGCAAGAATCGCACGGGCCAGCGGATGCTCACTTTTCTGCTCCAGTGCAAAGGCACCTTTTAAAAGCTCCTCCTCACTTACACCGTCCGCCGGGACAAGATCGGTTACCTGCGGCCCTCCGCTTGTGATGGTTCCAGTCTTATCGAGTGCAACGATCTGTGTTTTTCCTGTCTCCTCGAGAGAAACTGCGGTTTTGAACATCGTTCCGTGTTTTGCTCCCATTCCGTTTCCGACCATGATCGCAACCGGTGTTGCAAGGCCGAGCGCACACGGGCAGCTGATAACGAGAACGGAAATACCTCTTGCAAGAGCAAAGCTGACGCTCTCTCCTGCAAACAGCCAGATCACAATCGTAGCAAGTGCAATGCAGATAACGGCCGGCACAAAAATACCGGAAACTTTATCGGCCACTTTGGCGATCGGCGCTTTTGTCGCTGCCGCATCGCTGACCATCTGAATGATCTGGGAGAGTGTTGTGTCTTCTCCGACTCTCGTCGCCTCACAGGTCAGGAAACCGGACTGGTTTAAGGTCGCCGCCGATACGCGGTCGCCGGCCTCTTTATCCACCGGAATACTCTCGCCAGTCAGCGCGGATTCGTTGACGGCACTCGTTCCCTCCAGGACAACGCCGTCCACCGGAATATTTTCGCCCGGGCGGACGATGAAATGATCGCCCTTTTTCACCTGATCAATGCCGACTTCCACTTCTTTTCCGTCTCTTAAGAGAACGGCGGTCTTCGGAGCCAGCTTCATCAGACTCTTTAACGCATCGGTCGTTTTTCCTTTGGAAATCGACTCCAGCATTTTTCCGACGGTAATCAGGGTCAGAATCATGGCTGCGGACTCGAAGTAAAATTCATGCATATAGCTCATGACTGCATCCATGTCCCCCTGTACCTGCGCTCCCGTCATGGCAAACAGGGCGTAGACGCTGTATACAAACGATGCGGTAGAACCAAGCGCTACCAGCGTGTCCATGTTCGGTGCTTTATGCCAGAGACTCTTGAAACCGCTGATAAAGAATTTCTGGTTGATGACCATGACCGCAATGGTAAGCAGGAGCTGTACCAGTCCCATTGCGATGTGATTTCCTTCAAAGAATTTCGGCAGCGGCCATCCCCACATCATATGGCCCATGGAGAAATACATGAGCGGAATCAAAAGAAGAACGGAGCTCAACAGACGGCGTTTCATGACCGGTGTTTCCTTGTCTTTCAGCATCTCTTCGTATTCTGCTGTGGAAGCCGACTGTGATGTGCTTCCCTTCTCGCCTTTTTTCGACGCACCGTAGCCTGCATTTTCCACGGCGGCAATAATCTCTGCCGGGGAGGCCGTTCCCTCCACGCCCATGGAATTTGTCAGAAGGCTGACTGCGCAGGATGTGACACCGGGTACCTTTGACACGGCTTTTTCGACACGGGTCTGGCAGGCGGCGCAGCTCATGCCGGTTACATTGTACTGTTCCATCGTATGTCTTCCTTTCTGTAGTTCTGGATTTTCTATTTCATATACCCTAATGGGGTATCTTGTTTTCTTCTACACTATATACCCTGTCCGGGTATTTTGCAAGTGTTTTTTCAAAAAATTTCCACTTCTCTTCTGCCATCCCCCGCACAATCCGGCCGGACCATCCTCAGAAATCCCTTGACAACCCGGCGCATGTATTTTATATTGAAGCAATCATGGATGATTTTTTCTTCTTCATCCTTCGGAGGTTTTTATGATTACATATGATTATTATCGCATTTTTTACTTCGTAGCACAATATCACAGCTTTACAAAAGCCGCGGAAATTCTGAAAAACAACCAGCCCAACATCACACGGTGCATGAACAATCTGGAAAGTGAGCTTGGCTGCAAACTTTTTATCCGTTCCCACCAGGGTGTCACACTGACAGCGGAGGGCGAAAAGGTGTATGAGCGTGTGGCCGTTGCCTACGAACAGCTCCGCACGGTTGAGGAGGAGCTGGCTCTTGAGCGGTCTCTTGAGAGCGGCCTTATCACAATCGGTGCGAGCGAGACGGCACTTCGTCTGATGCTGCTCTCCCGCCTGGAGCACTTCCACACCCGCTATCCGCACGTCCGCCTGCGCATCTCCAACCACTCGACGCCGCAGGCCATCCAGGCGCTCGAAAACGGTCTGGTCGACTTCGCAGTCGTCACAAGCCCGGTGGAAATCCGCAAACCGCTGCACAAGATCCCGATTTTCCCATTCCAGGAAATTCTGATCGGCGGATCGAAATATGCATCCCTTTCCGCAGAGCCGCATCATCTCGGCGAATTGTCAGAATATCCTTTTATCTCGCTTGCCAAAGACACCGGCACGCGGGAGCTGTACGCCGAGTACTTTCTGAATCACAACCTCGCCTTCCACCCCGATATGGAGGCGGCGACAACGGATCAGATTCTTCCTATGGTCGAGTATAACCTCGGCATCGGATTTTATCCGGAGGAGCTGGCACGCGATGCCTTAAAGAGCCGTACCGTCTGTCGGATTCCGCTCATCGAGGAGGCCCCCAAACGTGAAATCTGTCTTATCATCAACCCGCGGCAGCACCAGAACGCGGCGGCAAAAGAGCTGATCGAGGAGCTTCTGGAACGCGTATAAGATTTTATGAACTTTTGTTTGAAACAGAAAAAGACCCTGTCTACCGGCGGACGGAACATCGCTGCTCCATCCTTCCCGTATACAGGGTCTCTTTTTTATTTATGCCTGCTGTCCGGCAATCTGCTCTTTTTTATGCGGCATGGCAAATACCATCGCCGTGTAGGAAAGCATTGCGCCTGTGATGTAGAAGAACATCAGAAATCCGCTCCGGTTCAGCACAGCGATGCGGACAATTCCAATCCAGAAACCGACGTTGGACGCCAGGGAGAACACACGCGCAAACATCATGTTTTTCTCCTCACCCTTTGCCAGGCGGACGATCAGCAGCAGCATGGCCGCTGAAAAGAATAGTGTCATACAGCACTCCAGAAATACTTCCATTTTTTCAGCCTTCTTTCTTCACTCTCTCTTATTTCTCAGCGGTACTTTTCCAGTGACATCAGAAGGAAGCTCACCAGAAGAAGTCCGCAGGAAATCCAGATTACATGGATTCCATACAGCATGGAGAACACGCCTCCGATTCCGGCGCCGATGGCGAAAGCCAGAATCACGCCGAAATAGTATCCGGCCTGACGGAGCTGTTCTTTTTTCTTATCCCGCATATACATAGACAGCGCTGCGGTTCCGCTTCGCAGGTTTCCGATGCACATGGTGCTTGCATACGAATAACCGCCGACCTTGCGGAAGGTCTGTACCTGAATCGCGCACGCAAACGATACAAGCATCGCCGCGAGCATATTATAAGAAGACGGAATAAATCCGACGATCGCAAGGATCACAATTTCCGCCGCGAGAAGTACCTGCCGCCAGTGCAGCCTCTTTGCATACCGGTAATGCTCCTGGAAATTTTCTGCCAGAAATACACCCATCGCAAAAAAGAGGATCGGGAAGAGATACCGAAGACCTGCCGTAAAGTTTCCTTCCAGAAAGTTCTGGCTCATCAGCACAACGTTTCCCGTCTGGGCATTTGAGAATACTTCATCTCTGCAATTGTACGTGTAGGCATCCTGAAAACCGCCGGACAGCGCCAGAAACATACTGTTGATAAATGCTTCCGACATCTGATTTTCCGAGAGCAGGCGTCCTACAAGGCTTGCTTTCTTTTCCATAAATTTTCCCTTTCTTTCAACAGACGGCCCGGCTTTTTGGTGCCTGCCGTTTTGCTTCCCTTATTATAACCGCCCGCTTTTTGAGATGGAAAAACGGATATCGTATTATGCTCATATATTTTTCATATGACTATATTGATTTAAAATCATTTT
>OGDD01002565.1_pt1 | contig 10751 bp, 7 predicted proteins | sample 1570301 | NCBI WGS metagenome assembly OGDD01 (sample SAMEA2581971, study PRJEB24529) | metagenome | biome: Human gut stool | place: China | collected 2011 | reverse complement strand
ATAGCAGAACTTAAAATATAAATGAGGTTGTGCCAACGTTTTGACACAACCTCTTTTTCGTTTATGACCATTCCTTTGTTTTACCATACCAACACATAAAAGATGAAAACAATCATTCTGAATCAACGTAAAGAACGTGATGAACTGATGTCTCCGCCCTTATTTGAAACGTAAGAATAGAGATTTGCTATTGAGCAGCCATTTTATCAAGTTGATAACAGGTCCCCGACGAGTGGGTAGATCCATTCAGGCATTATTGATGCTGCGGGACAAGAATTTTGCATACTTGAACTTCGACAACCATCAATTGTTAGAAGCCTGGGATGCTGATTTGGTCATGCGGTGTATGGTAAACAGCATCTGGTCTGTTTTTAAAATGCAGAATTTCATGTTTGAAGAGGTTGTCTGTTGTCTTTCCGCTTTTTATCGATAGCGGAACTAAACAGCAGGATAATTTAAAATATAGGGTGCTATTTTGCTTGCCAGTTTGCCTGTTTCTAGAGTAGTACAGTACGATTTACATAAGATAATGAATTGTTGGAGCCGGCACTAATTCAAATTCCGGCTTTTTATTTGTTCTCATTTGGCACATCATGTTCAATGCGGGTCATTACAGACTTCTTGTTGTTTTTTGCAAGTGGAAGTTAGTTGTTTTACTTTGTTGAAGATTCATCATTCCTAGAGAAAAGGCTGATTCTATCTGACTATTAGCAATCCATAGATGGAACTCTTTCCGTAGTGAGGCCGATAAATGATGGAATATCTACTAATTCGACTTCAGGCTTTTCAAGCCTACTGATTCAGTCGTCCATGCAATTTTAAGATAAAGCGTTTCTTACAATTTGTTTTTTGCGGATATAATCTACCATTTCCTTATTGGCTTTCCCAGCCCTTGCTATATCCATGATAGTAAGCAAATTCTTTTGCGGATCATCCTTAATACGTGTCATAAATTCTTTCCATGCCGAGTCATTTGACAGGTCTGATTGGTCATAAGGGTCTGTATCCCTATATTTGGTAATGGCAGCATCCAGACAACGCTTGTCTGAGCCTGAAATGTAGTCCATATCAGGTTTGGCAGAAGCATAAATTTTCTTTTCATGTACCTCTATTCCGGTAAGGAAATCATTAAATCCTTCTTCCGTAGGCTTTCTTCCTGCTGTTTGTAGGGCCTTATAAATATAAGTCGGTACCGGACCATACTTCAATGCCATGAAAGAGTCTTCTATAAGTACCTTCCCATATTTGACAAGATAATCCTGTTGTGCGAAATAAAGTATTCCAAATAGCTTTGTATATTCAACTCCTTGGGGGAAACTCTGCATAATATAGAGTAATACTGTCTTTATTTTAGTAATCTGTATAGAGGTTTTCATTTTTATCCATTATAACCGATATATACCCCAAATATAAGCATTTATTTGAAAACAATGATCTTTTGTTATAGCTTTTATCGTTGTAATACCTCTTAACAAGTCGGATATTTTCGGGTCTCAATTTGACCATCTTATGCCTCGTTGGAGTGGTGCTTTGTCTGACCTTTACCCCCCCCCCCGAGTCGTTTATAAGTTTTGCAGCTAGAAGAAAAACTGGTTGGAGCCATTTGCCATGGCGCAGCTATCTCTTTTCTTCCCTTATTTTGACTTTACTTTAATGAACGTATATATGAATACAGGGATAAAGTAAAGTGGTGCTGCACCCTGCAATTCGTCGTGTCGTACCAATGAGAAAAATACCGTAATTTGGCCAGATCTCCTCAATCATCTTTTGAAATTGTTGCTGATTTCAAGGAAAAGTGTAGATTTCAAACCTCAATTTTGATGGAAAAGTGTTTAAGGGGACTCTGATTCGTTGGAAAAAGTGGTACTATTCATTTGAAAAATGTAAAGTTCATAGCCGTTAACTAAATTCAGGAAAAATATCTAACATCGTCACTAAACCAATATCACTAGAAAATAAAAGACTCACCCTAAGCGCGCTGTTCTTATGGGAAGCGGGGTGAATATGTTATTGCAAATTTAATTAATAAACCTCATATACCAATGTTTTTCTTAAATATATTGTGAGAATGAATTATATGGTAATAGGTCCATGCACTATTACATTCTTATTGATTGCTAATAGCTTACTCGTTTTTTGCGAAAAATATCCTTTATATTTCGATTTTATTTACTATGTTATGTTCTTTAATAATAAGGGGATGGAAAAGGGAAATTGTGCTTTTTATCTAATGTCCTTGCGTTAATCTTTCTAGGTACTTTAATAAACCTTCTGATGCATGAAAGAATAAGATAAAATACTTTTCAAACATTTCGAACAAAATTTCATCTGATGTAATTCTAATTCCGTATTAATTTATATGTATGTATTTGGTTATCAGTGGTTATGACATTTGATATTTTAGAAACTAAGAGATTGAGGGTATCTGTATAAAGCAATAATTATCTATGATTTAGATAGATTTTATAGTGAAACGTACTCAAATTACATAGAGGGACGTAAATTTGTCCCCCGTATGTGGCTTGGGGGACAAACGGGGGACAAAAATGTTGAAAAAATAGGCATAACAAAAGAAAATACCTTTCCTAAAACTATTATTTTGCCATATTTAAGTCGTTTTTAGTCAGTATTTTAGGTTGTCTACAACTATAACTATCTGGTTATCAATTAGTTAGCTATTTACCGATGCAACATGTAGATATAATTGATAATCAAAAACTTATATTTTAAACGGTAGAAAAGTATTTTTTAGGTCATAATGGGTTGTTTTTGAACCTGAATTTACTGTTCCTACGTTTATTTTTCAACATAAAATTAGAGCCGTGGAAAATCTAAATTTTCCAACTGAAGTTCACCAGTTTTCTATCTACTTACAAAGGTACAAATAATACGTGAGTTTTTCGCCAAGTATGTCAACTAAATGCTAGAGGATTTCACTTGATTCTGTTTGCAGAACAAAGGGAAAATAATTGATTCTTTTCCCTTTATTTGGCTTTACTTTAATAAATACATATATGTGTATGAGTATAAAGTAAAGTGATATTTTGGAGAAGTATATTTTATGGTTGTAATCATTGGTTGATTTGTGAAATAAGAATTATTATAATTTCTATTTCTTAAAAATGCAAATTATCGATGTTTTTTTTAAATAGAATCGCATTTTTGTGATTTTATTTTATATTTTTGTATTACCAATATAATTACAGTATGATACAGGAAATAAAAATAAAGAACTTCTTGTCTTTCAGAGATGAAGTAGTATTTAGCTTCGAGGCATCAAATGATAAATTTGCAGAAGATTGTCAAGTAGTAACGTTGGGCGATTCAGCCCAAACTCGCCTGTTACGCCTTGGCGTTGTGTATGGTTATAATGCATCAGGGAAGAGCAACTTACTTAATGCATTTGGTTTTCTCAGTTATTTTTGGGATCATGATCCAAGTTCTGCTGATTCAGGAACTAAAATTCGTCCATTTCGTCTCAATTCATCTTCCCCAAAAGAACCCACTAAGTTTGAATTGATTTTTTTTGTGAAGGACACAAAATATTATTATCAATTGGAGCTGGACTCTAAGAATGTTATTCTTGAGAAACTTTCTTATTATAAGAGTACTCAGCCCATTATGCTATTTGAGAGAGTGATGCGTAATGGCCAGTCAGAAGTTATGTTTAATAATCAAAATGGAGATAAGGTAACATCTGTCATCAAAGATAAAATAACAGTAGAATGTTTGAAGAACATATCGTTTTTTGTCGCACGGGATAAAGCAAACGCTAATCTTCCTTTAATAGATGCTGCAAAAGCATGGTTGAGGAAACATATAATGAATTTGGTTGAGCCTCGGATAGATTTGACGGGGTATGCTCAAAGAAAAACTTCTAATGATAACTCATTAGTCAAATATCTGCTGGCCTTTTTGCAAGCAGCTGACTTTAACGTAACTAATATCACGACGGATATGATTACAGAAAAATTATCAGAAGATGCTCTGAAATTTATTATAGATCATAATGCTGTCCCAGATGATGAACGTGAACGCTTAATATCTGAAAAATCATACAAAAGACTAATGACAACTTTTGAACATACTGTAGAAGATGAGACAGGTAAAAAATCATATAATTTCTCATTGAACGAAGAATCACTTGGGACCTTGAAGACCTTTGGTATAGAGACAGCTTTATATCAAGCTGTTCAAAATAATGCTTTCCTACCTATTGATGAGATTGAAAACTCATTGCATCCTATGCTACTTGAAAAAATATTGTATGAGTACTTGAGAATACCATCAAGAAGTCAAGTTATAGTAACTACACATAATGATGGTCTGTTGGATTTGGTCAGTGATTTGATCCGTAAAGATTCCATTTGGTTTACAGAGAAAGACAAAGCTGGCGTAACCGACTTGTATAAATTGACTGATTTTAAGGGTGTAAATCGTATTGCATCTATACGGGAGGCATATAGAAATAAACGTTTTGGAGCTACAATGGGAGATGGGAAATAGAAAACTGAAAGAGCCAGAGCAAGCGCATTTTTTTGCACCAGTTGCTCAAGTTGGTGATATAGAAGAAGGAACAAAAGAAATGTCTCCTTTGTATCCTTTTGTGGTAAGTGGCGGAAAAAATACTGAAAGGTATTATTTCACTCATGTCAGTGCAATTTCAAATAAGTATAAATTTAATATTCGTCCTAAATATTTTGGAGATGAGTCTTCTTATACAGATGTATTTCCCAAAAGAATTGCTGAAATACTATCTAAGAATGTAGATGCCAAAATCTTTTGTGTGTTTGATATGGATACCGTAGTGAGCGATGGGCTACAAGATAAACATGCAGATTTCGTAGCTGCTTTTAAATCAGAAATAAATAGTGGTCAAGTCGTATTATGTGAAAGTATGCCTTCGTTTGAGTTTTGGCTATTGCTACATTTTACAGATTATGAAGGATTATTAAAGAATTATTCAAAAGTCTCAAACGTGTTAGCTCCTTATCTCAAACCTTATTTTAACAATGCAACTGTGCCTTTTAAGAAATTGATAAAGAAAGAAAAGTACTTAAAAAACCCAGATTGGGTAAGGCTTTTGCTTGACGAAGGTCGATTAAAAGATGCCGTAGAAAGAGCAAAAAACTGCCTTTCTAGAGAAAAAAATGAAAACGGAAGACATTCATATACAAATGTGTTTAAGGCATTTGAGTAATCTTATTTTATTAATATTTTGTGATTCCATTTTCAAAGAGCATAAAGGTCTATTAGACGTTATAGCCTTATAGTGTTGTCAGAATGGGTTATAATGAAGGTTTTGTCTTTCTTGTAGAGAAAGTGAAATGTATAGTGTTGTTTCATTTTAAGATGAGAGAAGGTTATTTGTTATATACAAACATTAATAATGTTTTATGGTAAATCAAAAAAAAATAAACGAATTTATTAGTTGTATCCATCAGAATGGAAGTGATAAGATTGAAGTATTGTTTAATGCTTTGGAGTCTTGTAACTATTCTGAACTTAAATGCCTATATAGCAAAGTTCCAAGAATTTATAAAGGTTTATTTTCTTTGTCTTTTTTGAAGAGAACATCTTTTTCACAAATTAATAAGACTTCTAAATTTATTTATTTAAACACATCTGAAATTATCGGCAAACAAGTTTATGTGATATTGATGCATTCAAAAATTATAAATAAATATCTGAGTTATAAAAATAAATATGAATTTTTATATTTGAATGGTCTATATGATGAAGCACGTATAATCCTTAATAAGATAGATCATGAAATTTCGTATTCGTATTGGGCAATGTCCAATTATATTAGAATGGAAAGAATGCAAAAAGGTGTAAATGCCGCTATTAAAGTACATAATGAATATTGGCATGCAAATGACAATTTAATTATTAAGAAATTTTGTAATGCAGCTTTTTATACAAGTGCACTCGATTATTCTTCAGATATTAAAAAGAAATTGTATTATAAGCCAGAGAATGAGTATGCTAAAAAACTGAATAATTTAGTCAGCACACGGTATTTTGCTTTTGAAGGTATCAATGAAGAAAATGAATTATGTATTGATTTTTGTACTTCAATTATAGATTTATATAACCATTTTATAATTTGTATCTCCAATGTAACACAAGAACACATTACTGAAGATATTCGTTTAGGTTTAAAAGAAGTAGCAGAGGCCGTAGAGGATCCATATATATTGAAACTTTGTATTCTTTATGATATTAAAACAACGAAGAATTACAACAATCCGATAGAACGAAACTCTATAATAAAAGATTATGTAAATCAAAACTACAATAATGTTATTGAGAATGTTCCCAATTATTTAAAATCTAAAAATGTTTTCGATGCTGAATTGTTAATCATGCTGTCAAAAAGTATGGTCAATCATGGAAGTGACACCTCTATTTTAAAAAATGATGGAACTATTTATGAATCTATAAAATATCATCTTTGCCAGTTATTAAACAGAAAAGACGACGTCACATTCCATCAAAGGAAATTAGAAGATTTATGTAAATCACAATTTGATATAACTGAGATCAGATATCTTTATTTTACAATAAAAGCCATTTGTAATACTGATATATATAATTTATATTTAAATACCTGGAGATATTCCAAGTATTTAAATATTGGTGATGTATGCTTTTTTAAAGATAACCGAAAACAGAAACTTCTAGAATGGAAATACGACACATCAATTGTTGAAGCTTGCTTTAATTTTCCTCAGCAGTGTTTGTCTCAAGATTGTTGGGAGATATCTATTGCGGGAATTCATGACGAAGAGATGAATTATCAATTATTAGTAGCGTTAGAACAAAATCAAATAGTAGGATATCTAAAAAGTCCTATTTGTTTGTATTTATTTGAAACTTTTATCCAACAAAAAAAATATAAAGAGGCTGTCGTCTTTTTTGTAAAAAACCATATATCGGATATAAATGTTAATATACCCATCCAAAATAGTTCTGTTAATTTAATATTAGAGTTAAATGATATAATTGTAAAAGAAATTCCATTAGAATTGGCAATATTTTATTTTTTAATAAATTCTGATATTGATATAATTTATTTGGCATATAAACAGTGCTTGCGTAAATTAAATGTTAAAAAAGCTTCAGAGGTTCAAGTTGCAGGAAATAGAATAATTGATTATTTCTTAGCAAATATTGCAATCCCTAGAATTTTAACACTGCATGTACTTAGATTTAAGTCAGTAGAAGATGTTATTAATGAACGAATATCAATATGTACAAATCTAAATTTGTTTTATGATAAAAAACGATTTGCTGAAGAAATAGCTGGTCATATTCGTGACTTGAAGATTCTGGAATTAAATAATAAAGTAGATGATAATAAAATTTATGTTGATACTCAATCAATAAAAGACAATGAGTTAGATGAAGCAAAAGCTCTCTTTAAAATGTATGAACAATCTTCTTCAGAAGAATCTGTTTTAAGTGAAAGTGTATCGATGCTTGTTCATAAACTTAGAGAAATGGGGATTGGGGTTGAAGTTTTTCTAGGATCATTAGAACATGGCCAAGAGCGAGTTAATTATCAGTATGATATATTAAAACGCATGTTTATATATATTCGTGATCAATTTCTGTTCAATCCCAAATCTGGACTTGATAATTATTTAAGAACACGAATTAGGCATGGAACCTTGATTAATCAGTTACGAAATCATTTTGAAACGGATAATTTGATTTCTAATAAAGTTAATGATGCCTATATTCCAAACGAATTTTGGATATATTCCGTTTTTGGCATAAAAGACGCTATATTAAAAAGTGATTGCATAACCAGATTTACAGAATTTTCTTCAAAAATAGATGCGCTTATTTTTAAGATTAAAGATCAATATGTCCAAGTTAGAACAGAACAATATCAAGAAAAAATGGAAGCATGTTTCAATTTTGATATAGAAAACTTTGAAGAAAAACTTAGAGAACTTCATTCTCGCAGTGAACTTAATTCATTCGAAGCTATTCTTTCTGAGATTTTAGCTATTTTGTGGGCGCATACAGATGATTGTTTGGAAATTGTAAAAACTAAATTGATGGATGTGCAGAATTTGTTATTAGAAGAGTTACATGCTTTTGAGAAAGACATAGAAAAACTTGTTGGCTATAAAAAAGTATCATGGGTAAAGTTTCACGATGCCTTGACTCAGTGTACTAATAATATTCAGAGTGATATTCAAATAGTTGCAAGATGGTTTAATAGAAGTAGTTCTGTTGATTTTGATTTTACAATTAAACAAGTAATAGAAACTTGTAAGCATGGAATAAATGCCAATAATAATAATAAATTTTTGGTAGAAGTTGAGTGTGATTCGTTTTCGGAGTTAAAAGGTAAATATTTTTCAACACTTTATGATATGTTTCATGATATAATGATCAATGCTCTCAATTATGAAAGAGAAAAACATACTGGTGGTATTTGTAGAATAAATGCAATAGAAAATGAGGATATATTAAAGATAAATGTAAGTAATCCTATAATTAGTGATAATATTGATGAAATGTGTGAAAAGGTTAATAAAATCAACAGAAATTTAGAAAATCTTTTAAGTGGAGGAATTTCAAGAATGGAAGGCAATTCTGGGTGTATCAAAATATTTAATGCAGTCCATAATCACCTTGGTTCAAAGAATAACTCATATTCTAATTCTATAGAAAATGAATGTTTTAATGTTAATATTGAGTTGGACTTAATTCCTTTGAGAAAATGAGAGTATTATTTGTAGAAGATGATGACAATAAACGTAATAGTGTTATTGCATATTTATCGTCAGTGTTCAATGATGATATTTCTATTTCAATAGGAATGTCAATTGCAAGTGGTGTTCAACTAGCTATAGATGAGAAGTTTGATGTAATAATATTAGATATGACAATACCAAACTTTGACAAAACAGATGGCAAGGATGGTGGACAGTCTTTTAAAAACGGAGGAGAATTTATTATTCGAGAATTGATAGATGAAGGAGTCTTATTTAAATGCTTGATTTTAACTCAATACGAAACTTTTAATAATGAAACTATTGATCAAATTAGTGAACGAATAAAAACTAAATGCGGAGTTAATTATCTTGGTTATGTTAAATATAACAAGTTAAATGAAGAGTGGAAGGGACAATTAGTAAAATTATTGCAAGATGTTAAGAATTTTAATAATAGATGATACTCCTAGTAAAGTAAAGGATATCTTGGATTTACTATCAGAAATGCGTGATATAAATATGAACCTAGTCGAATCTGCCGTTTCTGTTCAAGATGCAGAAGAGAAATTTTCGAAGGTACAATATGATTTGGTTATTTTAGATCTATACCTACCTCTTCGTCATGGTATGGATCCTAGTCCAGATAATGCTATTACGTTATTAAATGATTTGTCAAATGAAGATGAGTTGATGATGCCGTATAATATAGTAGGCATAACTAGATGGAGGGATGCAGATCCGAAATATAAAGCAATATTTGATGAATTCTTATTAGCATATATTTTATATGAAGAATGTAGTGATGATTGGAAATTGAAGCTACGTAATAAAATAGATTTTCTAAGAAAAGCTCAAAAAAGCTTAATGAATCAAGAGTTTTATGACTATGATGTAGCTATTATCAATGCATTGCAAACTGAAAATAGGCATGTTAAAAAGGCTTTTGAGAATGATGGTTGGGAAGAACTAAAAGTTCCTGCCGACCATTCTACTATTTATTATACAAAACAGATTTTTAATAAAGACAAAACATATAGAATAGTAACTTGTTCTTCTTTGCAAATGGCATCAACAGCATCAGCAGTTTTAGCTACAAAAGTTATATATAACTTTAGACCTAAATTATTAATAATGACAGGTATTGCTGCTGCTGTTAATAGATATGACGTTAATTTGGGTGATATTTTGGTTGCATCAAAAGTATGGGATGGAGCTAGCGGAAAAATAAAAACAGATAAAGAAGGGGATGATGTATTTTATCCAGATTTTCACGAGATACCTATTGATCCTGATATTCATGCTCTAGTACAAAAAATGGCTGACAATAGAGGGTTATTGGATTCTATCGAAGCGAAGTACGAAGGGCATAAACCGGCTTACAAATTAAATGTAAGGATTGGTCCCATTGCGTCTGTACCAGCTGTATTGTCTTCTCAAGGAGAAGTAAAGAAAATTGAAATTCATTGTAGAAAGCTTTTAGGTATAGAAATGGAAGGTTACGGCGTATTTTATGCGGCACAAAATAGTGCCCACCCAAAACCTCAATACACGATATTAATAAAATCTGCTTCAGATTTTGCAGATCCACAAAAGTCAGATGATTTTCAAGACTATTGTATGTACACTTCTGCAAACTTTGCTCGTCATTTGATTTATTTAATTTTTGATTCACCTATATTAAAATGAGTCTATAATAAATTCCCAATTAATACAATAAAAAATACATTTATATATTGTTTTGAGTTTATTTTTACCACAATATACAACTTTAGGGTTGTATTATCCTGAATTTTTGGTACCTTTGCCTAATGAGTTAGGTAAAGGTATTTTTTTGATATACAATATGGTAGAAAAACATATCAAAATAGGTTCAGAGATAATTCAGAACAAATCTGAAGAAAGATGGAAGAATAACTCTCTAGCTATAGCGACAGTTATGTCTAGTAGAATGGTTGAGCTTGGTACATATTCCGGAGCATACCCGTTCACTTTCCGGCAGCTTATTAGGGTATA
>OGDD01002527.1_pt1 | contig 10899 bp, 8 predicted proteins | sample 1570301 | NCBI WGS metagenome assembly OGDD01 (sample SAMEA2581971, study PRJEB24529) | metagenome | biome: Human gut stool | place: China | collected 2011 | reverse complement strand
ATCTTATTGTAAATTTATCTCAGCCTGCCTGGTAAGTATATTTTCGATAGCCAATGCCACGCCATCATTATCATTACTAGCAGTAATCAATTTTGCCGCCTGCTGGACCTGAGGTTTTGCGTTAGCAACAGCAACGCCGATACCAGCATTGGCAATCATCGAAATATCATTATTTGAGTCGCCTATACACATGATTTCATCCGGTTTAATACCAAAACTTTCCGCCAATTCTTTAACAGCAACCCATTTATTGACCGCAGGCTCCATCAGCTCCAAAAAATTGTCCTTAGAACTGGTTACGTCAATACGTCTATCAAAACGATTCGCCACATCTTGCCAAGCCGCTGCAAAATCACTGCTTTCAGTCATCAGTAATAATTTATACGGAGCTTTGGTTATATGATATACAGCTTCACCAACAGCAGTCGTAGGAACACCGGAAATACGGCTATACATACGAGAATATTCATTTTCTTCCTTTACAAGCAGTTCATCATCTATATATACCTGAACATAATAGTCTTTTTCTTTGCAATAGGACAGAGCATCTAAAGCAGTTTGCAGCTGCATTGGTTTCCGAACGTATACTTTTTCTGAAAGCGCACCCTTTACCAATGCTCCATTATAAGCGATCAAAGGAACATCCAATTGTAATTGTTCAGCAAAGGGCTTGATAGATCTGTACATTCTGCCCGTTGCAAGAGTAAAAACAATTCCTGCAGCTAATGCTCTCTTAATAGCAGCAAGGTTACGCGGAGATATTTTCCGCTCATTATTGAGCAATGTATCATCCATATCACTGGCAATCATTTTGATTTTCATTCTTTGATCTCCTTTTTAACTGTTAGTTCAGTAACACCTAATACCCTCAGACAAAATACCGCCAGCAAAACTAACGCACCAAATTTATCAGTCACTGTATAACCTGGCAGCAAACGCATAATATCCATAGTTAGACAGCTGCTGCCCACAAACAGCAAAGCCCGCTTCCGTAAGATAGAACCACCAAGTTTCCATACTAAAATCTGGACTAAGGCACTGCCAATACCAGCAATACATGCCCCTGCTATCAGACCGCCCAATGTGACGACCTCCATAACATCAGTCCAGTAAATCAAACAAAAATAAAGCACGCTCAAAGTTACGGCGCGCAGAAAAAATGCATACATACCATCACCCGAGATATATTATACCACAAGGGTACGTATTCTCAACAGACTAGAAAGCACCTCGTCAAGTTTTTACACAGTACTATAAAATAAAAAGAAGTTTCGCATAGCGAAACTTCTTTGATATTATTTTTTATTGTTTACTGAACTGGTCTTTGCCAACACCGCACAAGGGACAAACCCAATCTTCCGGTAAATCTGCAAAAGCAGTGCCTGCCGCTATCCCATTATCAGGATCTCCTATTTCCGGATCATAAATATACCCACAAACATCACATACCCATTTTTCCATTTGTTTCAACTCCTTAAATTGATATTTTCAACTACATCAGCGACCTGCTGTAAAACAAAACCTTATTTTTTCAAGCTCTGTTAATTAAGCATTAACTACGACATCAAAAAGCAAGTCCTGTTTTACCACAAAATTACCGCTAATTGTTCTTTAATAATATTATACCATCAATACAGCAAAAGTCATCAAACAAAATTTACATAAATGACGATTTAATTTATTTAAGCACTTCTCGCTTTTCTGGCAAATCTAAACGAAAAAAATCATAAATACGCTGTGCTGTTGGATAATTCATACCTTCTACTTCTGCTAATTCTTCTACACTGGCAGCTTTCATCGCATCCAGCGACTGAAAGCGTTTCCATAAAGCCTGACGTCTTTTCGTGCCAATACCTTCAATATGATCAAGTACCGAAACCAAATTCCGCTTACTACGCAATTTGCGATGATATGTTATGGCAAAACGGTGTGCTTCATCTCGAATCCGCTGTATCAAATGAAGAGAAGCAGAATCTCGATCCAATAAGATACTTTCAGACGAACCCTCTGTAAATATTTCTTCTTCCCGTTTAGCCAAGCCAATAACAGGAAGTTCATGCAGACCTAAGCCACGAATAACTTCCAGCGCTGAACTCAGCTGTCCTTTACCACCGTCGATAATGACAAGACTTGGCAGTTCCTCATAATCTTTATAGCGTCGGTAAACGACTTCCTGCATTGATTTAAAATCATCTGGTTTCCCTTCTGTAGATTCAATTTTATAACGGCGGTAATCTTTTTTACAGGGTTTCCCATTACGAAAAACCACCATTGAAGCTACCGTTTCTGTTCCCTGAGTATGCGAAATATCAAAACAATCTATTCTTTCTAATGCATTTGGCAATTGCAGAGCTTTCTGTAATTCTTCTGCCGCCTGTTCCTCTGTTTTCAGCGAAACCTGACCTTTGCGCAGCCTCTCTTCAAGAAGTTTGGCTGCATTTTCAACCGCAAGATGCAATAATTCACGTTTAGTTCCCCTCCGGGGCTGTAAAAACTCAACTTTACGCCCGGCTCTTGCTGTCAGCCACTCTTCCAGAACGATCAACTCATCCGCTGCTGGAAGAACTGGCAAAAGTATTTCCCGCGGTACAAAAGATGCCTCGTTATAATATTGTTTAATAAAAGCAGTCAAAATTTCCTGATCGCTGTCATCATCATTTTGTAAAAAGAAATTATCACGACCAATCAACTTGCCGCCACGAACAAAAAATATCTGCAAACAAGTTCCGCTACTATCTTTGGCAAGGCCTACTATATCAAGATCACCACCACTTGTCACAGCTTTTTGCTGTTCGTTGATCCTTATTACAGCCTGCAGTTGATCGCGGACTCGAGCCGCTTCTTCAAAAGCATAATTTTCAGCAGCTTGCTGCATCTGCAGCTTAAGTTCACGCTCAAGTTCAGATGTGCGCCCATCTAACAGCATACATACAGCTTTGATCATTTTACCATAATCTTCTCTGGAAACATATCCCGCACAGGGAGCAAGACACCGCTTAATATGATATTGCAGGCAGGGCCTGTCGGTATTCATTTTCCTGCAATTACGCAAAGGAAACATTGAACGCAGCAGTTTAACAGTAGCATGCATGGCACCTGCATCTGCATAAGGACCATAATACTTAGCACCATCACGAAGCTGCCTGCGCGTAACATAAATACGCGGGAAATCTTCCTGCAGCGTCACCTTCAAATAAGGATAAGTTTTATCATCCTTAAGCATGATATTATAACGCGGACGGTGCTTTTTTATTAAATTGCATTCTAAAATAAGCGCTTCAACTTCACTATCGGTGACAATAGTTTCTATTTCAGCAACTTTTGCGACTAATGCTTTAACTTTTACAGTATGTGATGCCAGATTGCGAAAATAACTGCGCACACGATTTTTTAATACTACCGCTTTGCCGATATAGATAATTTTTCCATGCTCGTCACGCATTATATAAACGCCAGGTTTATCCGGCAGTACAGCTAAAGTTTTAGCAATAGATTCGTTCATTACTGATACCACCCATGTTTTTTAGCCTGAGCCAAAGCTTGTTTAATATATTGACCTGTATATGATTTCTTGTTTTTAGCTACTTCTTCAGGAGTACCACAGGCAAGCAGAGTACCTCCCTTGTCACCGCCCTCAGGACCCAAATCGATAATATAATCGGCAGTTTTGATAACGTCAAGATTATGCTCAATAACAACGACGGAATCACCTGCTCCGACCAGTCTTTGTAATACCTCTAATAATTTATGTACGTCTGCTATATGCAGGCCGGTTGTAGGTTCATCTAAAATATACAGAGTTTTCCCTGTGCTGCGACGTGATAATTCTGTTGCCAGTTTCACGCGCTGCGCCTCACCACCGGAAAGTGTTGTTGCAGCCTGCCCTAACCTAATATAACCTAAACCAACATCTTCAAGAACCTCAAGCTTACGATAAATACGTGGCAGATTTTTAAAAAATTCACAGGCTTCCGTTACAGTCATGTCTAAAACTTCGGCAATAGTTTTTCCTTTGTAATGTACCTCCAGGGTATCGCGATTATAGCGGGCACCATGACATACCTCGCAGGGAACGTATACGTCAGGCAGAAAATGCATCTCTATTTTATTCATACCATCGCCGCGGCAAGCTTCACAGCGTCCGCCTTTAACATTAAAGCTGAAGCGCCCTGGCTTATAACCGCGCAGTTTTGCTTCATTTGTCTGGCTGAACAGTTCACGAATAAAATCAAAAACTCCGGTATAAGTAGCCGGATTTGAACGAGGGGTCCTTCCAATAGGAGACTGATCAATATTAATGACCTTATCGATCTCACTCAATCCCAAAATTTCTTTATGGTCTGCTGGCCGCAGACGTGCCCCATGCAGTTTCGCAGCCAATGCGTTATAAAGAATATCGTTAATCAGCGTTGACTTGCCACTACCGGAAACACCAGTCACAACAGAGAAAACACCTAAAGGAATTTTTACATCGATGTTCTTAAGATTATTTGCCTTGGCTCCTTTAATTTCAATAAAACGGCCGTCATTACTTCTGCGTTTTTTCGGTACAGGAATAAATTTGCGTCCGCTAAGATACTGACCGGTAATTGATTGCTCTGACTGCTTGACGACTTCAGCAGTTCCCTGTGCTACTACATTACCGCCATGCTCACCGGCTCCAGGACCAATGTCAATAATCTGATCAGCAGCATACATTGTCTCTTCATCGTGTTCAACTACCAGCAGCGTATTTCCCAGATCACGCAAATGCTTCAATGTCTCAAGTAATTTACTGTTATCACGCTGATGCAGCCCAATACTTGGTTCGTCTAAAATATATAATACGCCTACCAAACCAGAACCAATCTGTGTTGCCAGACGAATACGCTGTGCCTCACCGCCAGAAAGCGTTCCGGCAGCACGATCCAAAGTAAGATAATCCAGTCCGACATCATTCAGAAATTTTAGCCGGGCCAGAATTTCTTTTAGGACTTGTTTTGCTATAATCTGCTGTCGTTCAGTAAGTTTCAACGCATTAAAAAATTCTATTGCATCACGTACGGTCAACGCTGTGACCTGACAAATATTTTTACCGCCAACAAGAATGGCAAGAACCTCTTTTTTCAACCTGGCACCATGACACACAGGGCAAGGAGTACTTGTCATAAACCCTTCAATATCCAAACGCATCCGTTCGGAAAAAGCTTCTCGATGGCGACGGCGCAGCATAGGAATAATACCCTCAAAAGCAGTAGTATGTTTTTTTACTTCTCCCTGCATATTTTCATAGACAAAAGAAAATTTTTCTTCACCGCTGCCATACCAGAGCAAGTCTTTTATTTTTTCCGGTAAATCGTTCCAAACCGCACCAAAATCATATCCATAAGCCTTCAGAACCGCTCCCAGCTGTTTCATATGATAAGCTTCCATATTCGTGCTGAGTGCTGCAATTGCACCTTCCGCAAAGGTTTTAGCGCCATCTGGAATAATCAGCTCTTTATCCAATTCCATATTCATGCCCAACCCAGTACATTCAGGACAAGCACCATAAGGGTTATTGAAGGAAAAGAGACGCGGCTCGATTTCAGGCAAACTTATACCACAATCACTGCAGGCAAAATGTTCGCTGTACAATTGCGTTTCACCATTAATAACATTTATTTTCACCAAACCATCAGCCAACTTTAAAGCCGTCTCTATAGAATCTGATAACCTCTGAGCGATACCATCACGTACAGCCAAACGATCAACTATCACAGATAAGTCGTGCTTTCTTTTCTTATCCAGAGATATTTCTTCATCTAATGTGCGCACCTCACCATCAATATACATTCTGGCGTAACCAGCTTTGCGCATAGAATCTAAAATTTTCTGATGTTCACCCTTACGGCCGCGCACCAAAGGTGCCATAACCATAAATTTAGTATTTTCAGATAGTTCCAGAACATGATCGACAATCTGCTCAACTGTCTGCCGTTCAATAATTTTTCCGCAATTTGGGCAATGAGGTTCTCCAATACGGGCAAACAACAAGCGCATATAATCATATATTTCAGTTACTGTGCCCACTGTTGAACGCGGATTACGACTGGTAGTCTTCTGGTCGATGGAAATGGCAGGGCTGAGCCCTTCAATATAATCCACATCCGGCTTATCCATCTGTCCTAAAAATTGACGCGCATAAGCGGACAGCGATTCGACATAACGACGCTGCCCTTCCGAATAGATAGTATCAAATGCCAAAGAAGATTTACCGCTGCCAGATAAACCGGTAACTACAACCAGCTCATCACGCGGTATCTCAACTGTGATATTTTTCAGGTTATGCTGCCTGGCACCTTTTACAATTAATTGTTCTTTCATTACTTACTCCTGTTTTTAGGTTTAGGCGACAATTTCTGGCCTAACTGTCCTTTAATTACGATCAAACGGTCCCTTAATTCTGCAGCAAGCTCAAAGTTAAGTTCCTTGGCAGCAACAGCCATACGTTTTTCAAGTTCTTTCGCCATTTTCTGCAATTCTTTTTCCGACCGTTTTTTTATCGCATTATCACTGTAATCTTCCGTCCCGTCATCCTCGGCAATCTTCGTCAGTTTTATCAGCTGACGTTGTTCTTTATAGATAGTTTTTGGTGTAATCTGATGCTCTTTATTATAATCTTCCTGCAGTTCCCGGCGGCGGTTTGTTTCATCAATGGCACGCCGCATTGAATCCGTAATACGGTCAGCATACATTATGACCCGTCCGTGCTCATTACGGGCAGCTCTGCCAATGGTCTGGATCATAGCAGTATCACTGCGCAGAAAACCTTCTTTATCGGCATCTAAGATAGCAATCAGAGAAACCTCCGGTAAATCCAGGCCTTCCCGCAGCAGATTTATTCCAACCAGTACATCAAACTTACCATTACGCAGATCATCAATAATTTCAGCACGCTCAATAGTAGCAATCTCAGAATGCAAATAACGGACTTTTACCCCAGCTTGTTTCAAATATTCAGTAAGATCCTCAGACATCCGCTTAGTCAGAGTTGTAACTAAAGTACGTTCTCCTGCTTCAGTAACTTTATGTATTTCATTCAGCAAATCATCAATCTGACCTTTGATTGGCCTGATTTCTACCTGCGGATCTAATAAACCAGTAGGCCTGATAATCTGCTCTACCACCTGCTGCGTCTGCTCCATTTCATATTTTGCAGGAGTTGCGGAAACATAAATCACCTGATTTATCTGCTGCTGAAATTCATCAAAGGTAAAAGGCCTATTATCAAAAGCAGAAGGCAGCCTGAATCCATGTTCTACAAGCATCTCTTTACGCGAACGGTCACCAGCGTACATCGCCCTGATCTGTGGTAATGTCACATGTGATTCATCAATTACTAATAGGAAATCCTTTGGAAAATAATTAACTAAAGTAAATGGAGGTTCTCCTGCCTTACGATTAGCTAAATGACGTGAATAATTTTCGATTCCGGAGCAGTACCCCATTTCATTCATCATTTCCAGATCATAGTTAGTACGTTGTTCCAGACGTTGTGCTTCCAGCAATTTATTATGTGAATTAAGATATTCAAGTCGTTCTGCCAATTCTACTTTAATGTCTTCCATTGCCCGATCCAGGTTTTCACGAGAGGTTACATAGTGAGAAGCAGGGAAAATAGCAACATGGCTGCGTTTAGCCAAAATTTCTCCAGTCAGTACATCAACTTCCAATATCCGCTCAACTTCGTCATCAAACATCTCAATGCGTACTGCTTTTTCATTATAGCCAGCAGGAATAACTTCAATAACATCTCCGCGAACACGGAAAGTACCACGTTGAAACGCAATATCATTACGATCATATTGAATCTCGACTAATTTGCGTAAAATAGCTTGTCTGTCAATCTTCTGTCCTACACGCAGAGACAGCACCATATCATAATATTCCTGTGGCGCACCCAATCCATAAATACAAGATACACTGGCCACAATAATTACGTCACGGCGTTCAAATAAAGCGCTAGTAGCAGAATGTCGGAGTTTATCTATTTCATCATTGATAGATGCATCTTTTTCAATATAGGTATCAGATTGTGGAATATAAGCCTCCGGTTGATAATAATCGTAATAACTCACAAAATATTCCACTGAATTTTCAGGAAAAAAAGCTTTAAACTCACTTGCTAACTGTGCCGCCAATGTTTTATTATGCGCAATAACCAATGTTGGTTTATTCACTTTATTAATAACCTGCGCAATAGTATAGGTTTTCCCAGTTCCGGTAGCCCCGAGCAAGACCTGTTTCCGCAGTCCTTTTTCTATACCTTCTGCCAACTTCTCAATAGCCTGAGGCTGATCTCCATCCGGCTCAAAAGGTGCTGTTATTTTAAAATCCATATTTTGACCTCTTGTCATTACTAAAAATTTATTTCAAAACTAATCCGACTGGGCAATGGTCACTGCCCGTGATATCAGCATAAATCACGCTGTCTTCTATTCTGTCAGCCCATCTGTCAGAAACAAGCCAGTAATCAATACGCCATCCCGCATTCTTTTCGCGCGCTTTAAACATATACGACCACCAGGTATAAGCACCTTCTTTTTCGGGATAGAGATGGCGAAACGAGTCAGTAAACCCCGCCGTTAACAACTCCGTCATTTTTGCTCTCTCTTCATCAGTAAACCCGGCATTATTACGATTAGTTTTCCAGTTTTTCAAATCTATCTCACGATGAGCAACATTAAGATCTCCGCAAACAAGCACCGGTTTAATTTGGTCAAGCTTCAACAGATAATCACGAAATGCATCTTCCCATATCTGTCTGTAATCCAACCGTTCCAGCCCGCGCTGTGAATTAGGCGTATATACATTTACCAGATAAAACTCCTGATATTCGGCAGTAATAACACGCCCTTCTTTATCATGTTCTTCAATTCCCAAACCATAGGTGACAGTAAGAGGCTTGACTTTAGAAAAAACAGCCGTACCGGAATACCCCTTTTTTTCAGCGCTGTTCCAGTACTCCTCATATCCAGGAAAAACAAACTCCGCCTGCTCACGCTGCATTTTTGTTTCCTGAACGCAAAAAACATCTGCGTCAACGCTGTCCATAAATTCTTTAAAGCCTTTATTCATACAGGCCCGCAGCCCATTTACATTCCAAGAAATAAATTTCATCTCAACACTTCCCATCTGCAGTTTTTTTGACTAAAAAAATTCTTTAATAGTAATATTTTATCATTTATCATAGCTTTTTTAAAGAGACTTCACCGAACAGGATTTGACAATTCTGCAAACAAACGTACACCCAAATAAAAAACCTCGACCATATCAGGTCGAGGCATTAAAACTTAATTTCATTGAATATGAGAAACTCTATCAGCGGCTTCTTTTTTCTTAGCATCGTTAAAACGCGGCAAAGTACTGAGATAACCGGTAATACGGCGTACACGCACTATGGTGTCATAATGTGGTTTAACGACTACATCATTACCGTCAAGCCCTAAATCCAAAGACAACAATGTTTTATGCGGCATTACCTGTAATTGATTATTGAGATAAATGGCGGCTTCTTCTTGCGAGATCCCATCCGCGCAATTAATTTTTATACCATGCAGTTCATAGGTCATGTTAACCAGCTCCTTAAATAAAATTCCATGACCTAATTATAAATCAATAATAATTATTTGTAAAGCCCTTTCTACAATATTTTGTGTTTATTTCACTTATTAACTTTTCCATATACAATATTTAGTACATCATTTTATGACTTCAATTAATAACAGGACGATTTTCCATGATATTTACCTGTTTGCTGATTGCCCATTTCATAGTTTCTTCCGGAACAGTCTGATTCCCCAATTCTTTTATTTCATTTTCCCTAATCCGTTTTTTAGAGAATCTATCACCATCTTTTCGGTAAACATAGATATCAGCATTTAAAACCGTTCTTACATAGGTTGAACCGTCTTCATTACGCCATATCATTCCCTGCACCATCTGCTCGTACATGTCGTGCACAATGACCAAAACTAACGCTTCCGCTGGTATTTCTTCTGCTATCTTCCTCGTAACAGATTGGTCGACAACGCTTTTTCCATGTCCCGTAAAAATATTTTCTGCAGTCACCTTTTTAGTCCGATCTGTATCAACCAGCTTAAAATCAGGGAAATGATACGCCCAACGTACAGGCTCACGCCACATTTTATAAACCTGCTGCGTTACGTTACCACTGTTATCAAAAACTACAAAGGCTACAGGCTGATCAGCAAAAGCGGCAGCCGTATTAGGAACAATTGCCACTATTGTTAATAAAACAGCCAACAACAGCCAGTTAAATTTTTTCATTAATACTCCCTCCTATCAGCGTAATTCAGCTGCTTTACCATTGGCAAGCCGCTCTATACCTAAATGAACAGCTATTGTCTGACCGATATCAGAAAACGTCCGCATGGGTAGTAAAGCCTTACTAACAATATTTTTACCAAAAAACAAGACCGGAATTTTTTCACGTGTATGGTCACTGCCACTCCAGGTTGGATCACATCCATGATCTGCAGTAACCAGCAACAGGTCATCTTGCTTTAATAACCTAAGCAGTTCAGGCAAACGATCATCAAAATATTCCAATCCTTCCCCATAGCCTTCAACATCACGCCGATGCCCGAAGGAAGAATCAAAATCCACAAAATTTACAAAAACCAGGCTATTATCAGGAGCTTCTTGCACAGCCTGCAATGCAGCGGCAAATAATTTATCAAGACCACTGGCAGGATAATGCTTCGTAATTCCGCGGTGAGCAAAAATATCAGCAATTTTACCCACCGCATAGACACTGCCGCCTGCGGCTACCAGTTTGTCCAGCAACGTATCAGCAGGAGCCGGCATCGCATAATCCTGAATGTTGCTAGTCCGCCAAAAATCTTCTGTACGAGA
>OGDD01002523.1_pt1 | contig 10930 bp, 9 predicted proteins | sample 1570301 | NCBI WGS metagenome assembly OGDD01 (sample SAMEA2581971, study PRJEB24529) | metagenome | biome: Human gut stool | place: China | collected 2011 | reverse complement strand
AGGGCCTGTTTTTTTAGTGTTAGCCGTTCAGCAATAAGTGCGCCAAAGATAACTGAGCGGCATTACGATAAATAAAGCCGGCAGCGTATTGGCGACACGGAAGTCTTTCAATTCACAGATACGAAAGCCGGTAATAATAGCTAAAATGCCACCGCAGGCCATAAAATCACCAATCATCAGAGGATCTGTAAGCGGCATGATGAAGCCGGCACTCCAAAAGAGGATGCTGAAAAAAAGAAACTGGGGGATTGCGATACAGGCGATCATAGGACCCATATGAGCAGCAAAAGCAAATGCTGCAAAAATGTCCATAACAGATTTTGTTAAAAGAACAGTGCTGTCGCCATTTACGCCTTCACCAATCGCGCCGAGAATTCCTGTACTGCCGGTACAGAACAGCATCAGCAGGCCGACGAAACGGCTGATATAAGCATCATTATCTGCTGCCGCAGTATTGGTGAGACGTTCGATAAGTGTTTTAAGCCTAAGCGAAGCGAAATTGATCTGGTCTTCGATTCGAAGTGCTTCGCCGATGATAGTACCCAAGATCAGAGCTAATGTAACTGCCGGCATAGATTTTATATTTTGCAGCAGAATGATGCCGATGATGATGGAGCAGTAACCGAATAACCCATAAAGCGATTCACGCATTTTGACTGGCAGCAGTCTTCCGAAAAAACTGCCGAGCAGGCCGCCGATAAGTACGCAGGCAGAGTTTACAATAATTCCTATAGACATTTTTTTACCTCCTTGCAAAAAATCGCATCATTATAACATTTCGTTTGCAACAATGCAAATCGTATAGGGGGTATTTTTAAGAAGTATCTAAATAGAAAAATATCTTGTAATATTAGAGAAATTATATTTTCACAAGTAATAAAATAAACCGTTTTCTAGATTAGAAAACGGTTTATTTTATTTGTACTTCTATTTTGTAAATATATTCGCTGATTTCATCAGTAAGCCAAAAGTTTTTTATTGATGTGATATAAATATCGGATATAGGAACGAGCATATTATGCTTGCAGTATTCTGACAGAGTGTTGATATACTTGTCATAATTGTTCATGTAGATACCTTTGAAATAAAGGGTAAGGTAAGTTCCTTTTGATTTTATGGAACATTTCGGATAATCGGTTTTAGTGAAAACAGGACAGAAATAATATTTGATATGACGAGGTTTTTTTTGATCTAAAAGTGAATTTTTATCTACAACATAACCAAAAGTATGATTGTTAAGGGGAATATGTTCAGCAAGATTTATAAACAGACTGGCGGATATTTTTGTTCTGTCTTTAAAGTTCATTTTGGGAGAGACTGGTTTACTTAAATATAAAAATTCATTGTCTGTTCGAACTGTTAGTACATCATTAAATTTAATGTTTTCCAATTGGTTAAGAATAAGGAGGGAATGATGCAGTTCATTTTTTGTTTTAATTATCTTTTTGAGTAATTTTTCAAGAAATATTTCACGATCAGACATAATATTTCTGTAATTAGTATAGGATTTGTTAGATAAATAAGTTTTGATTTCTGCTAAAGGAATATCCAGTTTACGCATCGTCAAAATCAATTCTAGTGCAAATAATTGAGTGCGTTTGTAATAACGATAACCATTTTCTTCAATAACTTCAGGCGTTATAAGACCTAAACTGTCGTAATAAAGCAAAGTTTTTCGAGGTATTTTGCAAAGCTTGGCTAACTCACCTGTTGTAAAATAATTATCAATTGGTTCTTTCATAAAATAATTATCTCCCTATTGACTGTCTAGTAGCTATACATAGTAATATATCATATATGATATTATAACATATAATCATTAATATAAAATAGAATATAATATCATAAAATATAAAAAGTGAATAATGATGTTATCAGGTGACGCAGGTCTTAATAGAGAAGCTGGGTGTAAAGCCCACACGATCCCGTCGCTGTAAAAGTGAGCAAATCCATATTTATGTCACTGGAGTTATCCGGGAAGGCTTGGAGGAGCGATGAACTTGAGTCAGAAGAACTGCCTGATGATTAATTTACTGCTGCGTGAGACAGTTTGGTAATGGAACAGCTTTTATCTAGCTATTTAATACCCTGTGCGTCTTATGCACAGGGTATTTTCTGATTCTAATAAAAGTTATTATGCATATATCTATTAGGTTAATGCATAAAATATTTTAGTAATATACAAAAAATAGGAAAGGGAGTTGAGTATGTTGAAAAAGGGTATGGGTAAAAGTATACTGATGACAGTACTTATAACTGGCAATGTCATTTGGGGGGGCACAGTAGTATACGCCGAAGAGGGGCTGCAGCAATTTAATCTGGATCAGATGGTTGTTACAGCAACCAGAACTATGAAAGAACTACAGGAGGTACCTTCCAGCGTCAGTGTTGTCACCTCACAGGATATAGAAGAAAGAAATATTAATTCTGTACCTGAAGCTCTGCAGACTCTGCCGGGCGTCTATATGAACCAAGCAGCACAGGGAGGGATTCAGATCAGGGGCTTCAGCTCCAGTGATATTTTGGTTTTGCTGGATGGGCTTCCGATGAATACTACTTATAATAACGGTATGGAATGGGAAATGGTACCTGTGGAAAAAATAGCCAGAATTGAAGTTGTAAGGGGAGCAGGCTCTTCTTTATATGGCGGTAGGGCTGTGGGCGCGGTTGTCAATATTATCACTAAGGATAATCCTGAAAAAAAAGGAGCCAGTGTAAATGCTGTAGTCAGCTATGGCAGTAATAATACCTGGAAAAAAGCTTTATACGCAGATGCAAGAGTGAATAAAAAATTATCTTTCGGCGTAGGTTATGAAAACAGAAAATCAGATGGATATAGGGGTTATTATTATACTGGTAGCGCTTCCAAAGGCAGTGGAGGGATTAAGCCTGACCACGAATTGCCGCAGCTCAGTAACGGCAAATATGTTTTAGGCGGACGCGGAGAAAAGGTTTGGGAAAATGAAAACATTTCCGCTAATGTGAAATATGATTTTGATGAAGACAGATCTTTAAAATATACTTTTATCCATACGGAAAGTGAGTATCGCTACCAAAATCCGTGGACGACAATTTATAAAGACGGTAAGCCCGTATTTAGTGGCAGTGTTGATGTTGGTAATGGACAGATAGTGAAGCCAAGCATTGGAACATATCTTGGTTATGACGGGCGGAAAGAATCCGATTTACATACATTGTCATATAATGACAATAAAAATAAATTCAGTGCCAACTTTGGGTACCTGGATATGAAAAGTAATGGCTATAGCAGTTCCAGCAGTCCAAAATCTATAGACTGGAACGGTGCCGGTACTGATTCTTTCTATCCCGGTGAAACCTATAATTTTGATGTACAAAAAGCGTGGGATAATGTAGGTAAACATTCTATTCTAGTAGGAGGCAGTTTTAAACAGGAGAGCTTTGATCAGCTGCGTAAATATCTTAGCAACTGGCGCGATCATGATTCTGTTATCAGCGGACTTGGCGATAACGGTGTTTATGAAAACCATGGCGGTAAAGCGCGGAACATAGCTTTATTTGTGCAGGATGAATATCAGATCAGCGATCCGATGACGATGTATTTAGGCGTACGTTATGATCATTTTACAAAAATGGACGGTAAAAGCAGATATTATGATAAAAATACCGGTGCTTTAACACGTTCTTTGGACTATGATGAAGTCAGTTATAGTGAATTCAGCCCGAAAATAGCATTTGATTATAAAGCTGATGAAAAGACTAATTACTATGTTTCTTATGGACATTCTTTTAATCCGCCGCCTTTGTATCAGGTCTATCGTGACGGCGGTGGCAGTATGGGCGGTGTAGTGGCTAATCCTGATCTTGATCCGGAGACCTCAAATACTTTTGAGATTGGCATGAAGAAGAAATTGTCGCGGCAGACTAATCTGGGGATCTCTTTATATCAGGTGAAAACAGATGATAAAATCCTTTATACGACCCATTATCAGCCTGGAACAACAACAGCAGAATATAAAAAATATGAAAACTACGGTACGGAAAAACGCCGCGGTGTAGAATTTACGGTCGACCATAAATTTAACGATAACTGGGGCACATATTTTAATTATGCCTGGCAGCAGGGGAAAGTGAAACAAAATGCGGTGGCGGGAACTAACCTGAAAGATGCTGACAGCGCAGACTATGGCATTCCTAAACATCTGCTGCATGCCGGCGTCAATTATAATAAGGATAAGTTCAACGCTATACTGGATTGTCAGTATGTGAGCGCTCGTCAGGCTCCTGATGATGTGACAGGAGAGTATGGGGCGGAAGACGCGTATTTTATCGTTAATACTGCCTTTAATTATGAAATTGCTAAAGGTACGATTTTACAATTCGGTATTAACAACCTGTTTGATAAAGAATTTTATGCCAGCGAAGCAACTTCCGGCAGGACATATAACGTAGGCCTGCGTTATAGCTTTTAAGTAAATAAAATCAGGGCAGGGATTTTCCCTGTCCTGAAAATTCATGGAAGTGGAGATAAAAATGGGGTTTAAATATCAGCGGCTTTTGGGGTATTTTTTAGGTTTTATTTTATTCTATGCTCCTTCTGCGCTATTTCAAAAAATAATATTTTTTGCTTTTACGGGCAAGTGGCAGCAGCTGACCATTCATAGCCTTTGTTTTCGCATTCAGACAGAGCATTTACTGGATGGAAAGTTGCTGCTGATGTCGCTTCCTTTTATTGCTTGTATCGTGATCTTGCTGATAGTTACTTTGTTTTTTGGTCCTGTATTTTGCGGCAGATTATGTCCTGCCGGAGCTTTTACCGAGTATTTAAGCAAAGTCATACCATCAAGGCTGCAGATAAGCTGGCGTACTTATACCGAGATCGTTCCGTTTCGTTATGGCATGCTGGCCGGGTTTGTGATATTGCCATTTTTTGATAGTCTGCTGGCATGTGCATATTGCAATTTCTTTCTATTTGATTTGTTTGTTAACTATTTCGTTTTTGGGTATTTTATTTCTTTGAGCTCCAGTATGATTCTGACGTTGTTTTTGTGGGCAGGTCTGTTTGGTATCTTTACTAAAGGCGGCCGCGGATTTTGCAATTTTTTGTGTCCTGTAGGAGCGGTACAGAATTTGTTGTATTCTTTCAGCAGCAGGCTGCCATTCGTTTATCGGTTGATTATAGACCGCCAAAAATGTATTGGCTGTAAAAGCTGCAGCCTTGCCTGTCCTATGGAAGCGATGGTGATAGAAGAGCGGAAAGCTGTGAATTGCGTACATAATTGTATCCTGTGTGGGGTCTGTATCAGTAAATGTCCGGAAAAGGCGATCAGATACGGGAGGAAAGATGATGAGGAATAAAGTAATTACTTTTTGTGCAGCTATGGGTATACCGATTTCTTCTTGGGGCAGCACCTTTGGCTGCACCGGTATTTGTGGCAGCTGCCAGTTAAGCTGTTTGCCGGGAGCGGCGGCTGTCGTTATTTTATCTGTTAAAATTTTTTCTAAGAAGATAGCTGAAAAAAGGCGGGCCAGGTATGAATAAACAGCTTGGGAAAAAAATACTTCTGGTGTTGGCTGCTGTTATGGTAATGATCTTACTCAGCAGTTTCAAAATGCAGAATGAAGGCGACAGGAGCTTTAAAAAAATAGTTTTGAATAAAAATAAAAGTGTTGAATATACTGTTGACGTAGGGAAAATGGGTCTGCTTAAATACTGGCTGGAGCCGAATGTTTTTTCCGTTGCTTTGCGTTGTCAGACGGAGGACGATACCTTGAAACTGCGTTGTGAAACAGAAGGCGTGGATGCTATAATTTCACAAGGCTCTAAAAAAGGGATTTGGAAAAAGTTAAAATCTGAAGATGTTTTAGTAAAACGCAGTAAAAATACAGTGCCAATAAATTTAGAAATCGCTGTACCTTCAAAAAATATTTATAGAAGAAATGTGCAGGAAGGTAAAATAAAAATTTGGAATCAGGACGAGCTTTATTCTGTAATAAATTTGAAGATCGTAAATTCCAGATATCAGTGACAGTGTTTTACTAACATATCATTGACAGAGTAAAAGTTTGCTGTAATGGTAAGCTTATTTTTTATTTAGAAAAATTATAAGTGTACTCAAAGAAAGAAAAAAGCCGCAGAACTAAGTTCTGCGGCAAAATATTTTATGGAGCGGGAGACGAGATTCGAACTCGCGACACGCGGCTTGGGAAGCCGCTGCTCTACCACTGAGCTACACCCGCATGATTACTAAAATATTATAGCACAACCCCAGAACCATTGCAACTGTGAAGGTTCTGGGGTTGTTTTAATAAAGCTGATTATTGACATAGTTATATTAAAAGCAACTTTGTCATCATTTATCAAAGTCATAGCTGACATCTTTAATAGTTTTGGAAACGGTGACCCTGTTTAAACCTGATAATAAAGCAATCTGTTCGTGTGTCAGATAAAAATTGCCTAAGTTGTGGTGCGCCAGTTTTAACGAATATTCAATACGTTCTTTACTGGTATCAAAAACGAGATTGGTCAAATGATTGATGATACGGTAAAAACGGGAAGATAAATGATGGATAATGATTATGTTGAGAGACAAATGTTTTTGGATTAAAGTATCAAAAATAGTTTTTGAAACCAGACAGCCTGAAACATCTGTCAATGGCAGGATTAAAATATGATCTTGAGGAGATTCTGCGTTAAAGTTTAAAATTCCTAACAAATCGCCGGGCCTTAAAATATCAACACCAATTTGTTTACCTTGATTATTTTGACGAATTGTCATGAAACTGCCTGATTCGATGATAAGAATCTGTTTATTATTAAAATAAAAGAGTTGTTCTTCTTTGGCATTTAAATTAAACCATATTCTGTTTTTGAATATTTCCTCTCTGACTTCGGTAGAAAGCTTTGTACAAAACTTATTGGTACAATTTTGACAGGTAGATTGGAATTTTTTCATAAGAATCGCCTCCTTTCTGTCCTTATATTAACTATAACATTGAGAAAAATATAATTCTATATGTTTTGGAGCAGATAATAAATTTGTAGCATAGGCTACAAACAGTATGTAATGTTAATGACAGAATTTTTATAAACAATTGATTATACTGAAATCAGAAAGGAGGACAGTTAATATAAGCAAAATGGAAGGAGGTTCTTTATATGGATAATGAGTTTTTGCAAACTATAGTAGCATTACTACCATTTGTTATTTTACTGCTGGGCTTTTTAGTTTTTAAGATGAATGCTTTACGTTTGAGCCTTTATGTATGGCTTTTGGAAATCTTTGCAGTTGTTGTATTTTTTCATATGCCAGTACAAAAAACGTTGACCGCGTCTGTATGGGGGAATATAACCATTTGGAATGGATTTCTTGTTTTGTGGACGGGACAGATTTTTGGACAATGTTTTAGAAGTACAGGTGCTTTGAATATGCTGTTGAATACCTTAGATCAGGTTTTGCCAAGTAAAACGGGAAAAGCTGTGACATTATGTTCAGTAGTAGGAGGTTATTTAGGAGCCTTCAATGGGTTTGCCACTTACCCTGTTACTATACCAGGACTGGTTAGACAGGGTATTGACGGTTTTCGTGCGGCTGTTGGCTATTTGGTTTATTTTTCCTGGAGTATAGCGTTCGTAAGTTTGTTTATTGCTGCTACAATTGCCAGCAGCGTTACAAAATTACCTATTGAAGGAATCGTCCAGACTATGGGTTTATTGACACTGCCGATGATAATTGTTTCTGTAGTAGGTTTTTTTAAGATTCTTGATTTTGATTTAAAAAACAGTGATAACCGCAATATAGCCTGTTTAACTATAGCAGCAAATATGTCTGCTGTTATTCTGTTTACTCAGATATTTCCTCGATTATATATTTTGACTTTGATTGCTGCGGCAACATTAAGTTTTTTATTTTTATGGCTGTACAGTAAAAAAGGTGCGACTTACAGCAATACTTCCAATGATAAGGAGATTATTTCTAAAAAGTTGGCGTTTAAAGCTTTCTTACCATTGATCGTTGGTTCTATTATCGTAATAATATTTTCTTATCCGTTGAAAGCTATTATGGCTAAAACTGCATTTAAATTGTCGTTATGGGGATATGCACCTGTCAGTATTAATTTGATCAATACTCCTGGTACATATATTTTGATTACGGCTTTACTGTGTTATGTTTTTGCGATAAAGAAAACCAGTACCTTTACAGCAGATTTTATTATTGCTTCTAAAAGAGGACTGCCCTCGTTGATCACCTTATTTTTAGGAGGGGCAATGGTAAATCTTATGCTGGATACAGGACAGATTACATTACTTGCACGCCATATGACGCAATGGGGCAGTTCGGTTTATGGTCTGTTGTTGTCTGGATTGGGCTTTTTGGCAGGGATGGCTTTTGGACAGGGCATACCGGCTTGTGCGATGTTTTCGAAAATGCAGATGGCATCTTCTGAAATGTTGCATGTGAATGCTTCTGTTTTAGTCGGACTGGCTGCGATGGTTACGATGGGGCCGGCAAATCCGTTGAAGCCATCATTGCTGCAATTTACGTCTTCTTTAGCGAATATTACCAATAGAGATAGCGATATGTTTAATCTGGCTTTTAAATGGCAATTAATACAGTTGTTTATTATTTGTGTAATGTCCCTGTTTATTATTTGATGATTGAAAGGAGTTGAGTTTATAATGGCATTTTATGATTTAAGAGATTTTTTGGAGAGCTGCCGCAAGGAAAATGATTTGATTGAGGTAGATCGGTATGTTGACGTTAATTTAGAAATGGGCAAGGCCTTGAAAAAAAGCTATGCAAATAATGGACCGGTAATTATTTTCAGGAATAACGGTACTGATTATCCAGCAGTAGGAGGAGTTTTTGGTAATAGAAAAAAAGCATTGAGAGCTTTGAATGCACAAAATAATACGGTACTTCCCTGGTTTGCAGAAACAATTGACAGACCAATAGCACCTGTTATGGTAAAAAGTGCTCCGTGTCAGGAGATTATTATTGAAGGTGAAGATGTTGATCTTGGAAAATTTCCTATTCCGAAATTTTCTGAGTTGGATGGAGGGCCATATTTAACTGCTGGTATCAGTATTTCCAAAGATCCTGAAACTGGAATTGCTGATCTTGGACATTACAGGTTTCAAGCTATAGGTAAAGATTATTTTGGCTTTATGGCGCAGCCGTTTCACAGACTTGGGAAAAACTGTAATAAAGCAAAAGCTTTAGGTATGAAAAAATTTGAGATGGCATTGGTTGTTGGGACTGATCCTGTCCTTGCATATACCTGTCAGGTCCAGAATGTCCCTGATACTACGGATGATTGGAGTTTAGCTGGGGCCCTCCGGGGACAACCGGTAGAACTGGTAAAATGCAGGACTATTGACGTTGAGGTTCCTGCTACAGCAGAATTTGTTTTTGAATTGGAGATTGATTTTGAAACTGAGGTCAGTGAGGGTCCTTTGGGTGAATATACTGGATATATGACGCCTGCCAGCGAAAGACCTATCGCAAGGGTAAAAGCTATAACTCATCGTAAAGATCCCTATTTTCAGGTGCTTCTTACAGGAAAGCCTGTTACGGAAAACCATATTTAAAAAAACATTCCTTTAGAAGCATCGTTCTATAATGCGATGAAAAAACAATTCCCTACTATTACTGATGTGGCGGTAACTCCATCTGGTGGAGTTCAGTTGTATGCTGTAATCGCAATGAAGCAAAGATATGCCAATGAGGCTCGGCACGTAATTTTATCAGCAATGTCCAGTAATGTAAGACCTAAATGGATTGTGGTTGTTGATCCTGACATTAATGTTCATGATTCTGCTGAAGTAGAATGGGCTTTGTCATTTCGCGTAGACCCTGGAAGAGATGTTATTTTGGTAAATAACGTTCCTTCTGCACCATTAGATCCTTCTTCACACGGCGATAGTTTACAGGAAAAAACGAACTCTACCATTGGTATAGATGCGACAATGCCTTTTGGTAAATTATATGCTACTGTTGCCGAAGTTGCCGGATGGGAAGATTATTCTTTTCCTGAAATAAGTAGTGAAAGATAATTGACGCTAAAAACAGGTCGGCAGCAATTTCTACTGCTGACCTGTTCTGTTTAGAAAGAAGGTGCTGTATGAAGTGGAATAATTTATCTCTGCACAAAATAAAATGGATATGTTCATTTACCGTTGTTTTGTTGCCATTTTTCTGCTCTATCAGCAATATTTTTCAGAAATATTTAGCCGTGACTTTATGGGCGATTATGATGTGGATGTTTGAATTGCTGCCAGAGGAAATTGTTGCAATAATGCTCCCGGGCCTATATATACTGTTTGATATAACAAATTATGCAACTGCATTTTCTGCATGGACAACCAGTACTCCCTGGATAACTTTGGGAGGTTTGATGATAGGTGGGATGATTGTAAAATCTGGCTTGGTATTACGCATAGCTTATAAGTCACTGCTTTTGACCAAAGGAAGTTTAAAAGGGATTGTTTGGGGGATAGTACTTACATGCACGATTTTTACGCCATTAATACCTTCTATTATGGCTAAGGTTGCTTTATTGGTACCAGTTGTTATAGGTATTTGCAAGGTGTTGAAGGTTGAGGCAAAAAGTGCGACAGCATCAGCTTTGATGCTGGTAGTGTTTTTCGCTTTATGGTCTCCTAAAATGGCGTTTATGACAGCATCTACTGACAGTATACTGACGGCGGGGATTTTAGAGCAATACCTGGGGGTGAAAATAACATGGTTAGCTTGGGCTAAGGATATGTTCATTCCTGGGATATTATGGATGCTGGTATCAATACCTTTAATTTATATTCTGAGACCACAGCATTTGAATTTAAATAAAGAATATTTAAAAATTGAATATAGAAAATTAGGAAAGATAACTATCGATGAAAAAAAGACTGTGACATTGATCACGGCATTACTGATATTATTGATTTTTT
>OGDD01002519.1_pt1 | contig 10955 bp, 15 predicted proteins | sample 1570301 | NCBI WGS metagenome assembly OGDD01 (sample SAMEA2581971, study PRJEB24529) | metagenome | biome: Human gut stool | place: China | collected 2011 | reverse complement strand
CCATGGACGATGAGACCCGCCACCCCACGATGTATCCGGCAAACACATCAATGATAAACGCCACATAGACGAAGCCCTGCCATGTGCTGACGTAAGTAAAATCAGCCACCCACAGCTGGTCAGGTCGTTCTGCCACGAACTGACGGTTTACGCGGTCGCCTGCGGCAACGGCTTTCCGGCTGATGGTCGTACGGACCTTTTTACCCCGGAGAACACCGGCAAGTCCCATAACCGCCATGAGACGTGCCACTGTACATCTGGCCACCCTGATTCCTTCCCGTAACAACTGACGCCAGACTTTACGCACACCGTACACCTGATGATTTTCATCGTATACGCGCTGTATCTCTCTCTTCAGCCAGTCATCGCGCTGCGCACGGGCACTGCGTTTATCCGGATGATGTCGCTGTTGCTGACAGTGGTAATACGTTGACGGGGCAATATGCAGTTCGCTGCATAGCGGTCCGACCCCGTACTGCTCACGCAGCTTATCCAGCAGTGGCATCATTTTTTCCAGAGGCGGTCGAACTCCGCCTTCGCAAAATAAGCGGAAGCCTGGCGAAGGATATCGTTACTGCGGCGCAGTTCACGATTTTCACGTTCCAGCTCTTTCAGACGCTGACGTTCAGCGCTGGTGAGCCCACCATCACCGCCCCCGGTATCCCGCTCATGCTGGCGAACCCAGACACGCAGAGTCTCCGGCGTACAGCCAATCTTTGGGGCAATGGAACAAATTGTCGCCCATTGTGAGTCATATTCGCTCTGACTTTCCAGAACCATACGGACTGCCCGTTGACGGACTTCGGGGGAAAAACGAGTATTTTTAGTCATCCTGTTTACCTCTTTCTCAGGGAGTTTAGTCTCCAGGATTTCCGGGGCGGTTCACATCGACAATTTCACCGGTAACGGGAGAGGTAATGGAGACAACATACTGACCATTCACTTCACGTGCAGGTAGCTGACTCATTTCATACTCCAGCGTCCGGGTTTCCCATGTGGTACTCCCCTGCAGCTCCATACGGGCAGTTCGTGTGCAGTACTGCTCCACCTGTAAATCCCGCTCACAGGTGTAATTCGTGTATTCACTCCGGCTAATCTCCTGCGCACTGCACTGCTGCCCGGTGTTTCCCACAATGCTGTCAGCCCGGTTCACCACATCCCTGCCGGTCTGGATAAACGATGCATCCGGTGACAGAATGTCTTTCGGCTTATTCATGAAGGACTCTGTGATGGTTTTTCCGGTTTCACCGGTCGCCCATTCCGTGGTGCCGTCATTTTTCAGGCCGCCATCCCCGCCGGCAGTCACGCCACCGTAATATTTTGTCTCGTCCGGATTCGCGTTATAGCCGGGGATACTCTCCTGTGGCTTAAAGCCCTGAATACTGCCTGTACCCTGCCCCTGAATCTGACGGGCAAAATCAGAACCCGCCCGGTAATCACTGTTGCTGTCAGCCTGTGCCATGCCGGCAACCAGAGCCAGTATCAGAGGTAAAATACGTTTCATTTCCCGGAATCTCCTTTCCCTGCCAGTAAATCATGAGCCACCTGCCGGCAGTCACCCGTGGCGGCCACTTTCTCCAGCGCCTGGCCGACCCGCAGGTTTCCCCGGATGATGTCGTGCCCCTGGCTGCAGAACACCACCAGAGCCGGCACGCTGCGAATGCCGTACTGTGAAAACAGCGTCGGGTCGATCTGAACACCATCAGTCGCGCCGTCTTTCACCAGGGACAGCACGGCTTCAGCGGTGGTCTTCAGGTCATTGTTCACCATGCCCCGCAGTGTGGCCGGAATACCGTAGTGCCGGGTTTCGCCCAGCATCCGTTTCAGCCCTTCTTCGGGAATGGAAAACGACACAAAATACAGGGCACCCTGCCGGGGTTTTCCGTCCTGCGAAGCCTGCTGTTTACGAACCAGCTCATCCAGGAAATGGTTATCTGAACGCTGAAGGGGGTTTTCCAGCGCCTGTTTCTCCGCCCAGGCTTTCAGCTGATGGTCAGGTTTTTCTCGCAGTTGTCTGCTTAAATTTTCCTGCTGCTTCAGGAACTGGCGGTTTTCAGGTGTGTTCACATTTTCTGAAGCATGAGCAGAGATAAACAGTCCTGCTGTCAGGGCGAATAAAATGTATATTTTTTTGTTCATATAATTCTTCTGCAAACAGGCAGTAATTAATCACCACAACCAACATCTGATATCAACAACCAGATTCTCACGGTATTTCAGCCTGATATATCGATTGCAAGAGATGACAGGCTAAAAACATACCAACAAGGAGTTACAATAAATAATAACACATCAGAAGACCGCCCTGATTTTTCATTCAGTTATATGAACAATCAGAGAGCAGATGAAATAAAGGCTTTAAAAATATTATTATTCAGTATCATCAGAAATATACCTCATGATACAGCCATCAGTATTATTAACAACATCGTAAATACTGATAATAATGAGGCACTCAATAGATTATGTCTGGAGATAACTGACGCCATGTTAAACACAACGAAAATCGTTGATTAGCTTCTTTCCCCATTTATCTTTTTCCTGAGACTGACTGCAATTAATTGCCAGTCTCTGTATTGCTCTGCTGTTATTACCTTTTTCTCCATACTGAAAGTGTCACGGGGTACAGAGAGAGATACATCCTGATGCAAGGGGAGCTGCAGGCCACATTGTTTCTGTTCTTTTTCCATCATTTATCCTTTTCTTGTCAGTGTTATAAAAATACACAGTTACGTTTTCACGTAGTTGTCTGCTTAAATTTTCCTGCTGCTTCAGGAACTGTCAGTTTTCAGGAGTGTTCACATTGTCTGAGGCATGAACAGTGATATGCATTCCTGCAGTCAGGGCAAAAAGTACAAATATTTTCCGGCTCATATCATCTCCCGACACAGTGATATAATTTAATTACCGGCGCACTTTTCTTTCAGTCTCTCAGACAATGCATATAATTCATCCATTTCTTCCTGAGTAATGCATTTTCTGCTGACAGTAATCTGCACCGTAGCCACGGCAGTATCTCTGTCCAGAGTAAAATCATCACCGTAATTTTTTAATGACAGATGGTTTCCCTCTCTCCGGACCTGGTATATTTTTTCCGGTGGATATTCAGACAATTCCCTCTCCCACCTGTTTTTAGATTTATCATTACGATTATATTCAGACATAATGCTGATAAATTCCCGAAATCTTCTGTCAATAAACTCCAGTCGGTTCAGTATATCCTCTGATTTCCTGACATCTTCAATATCTGTAAGCCGACGGCACTCCAGCAGAGGATAATATGCTCCACCATTTTCAGCCCATTCTCTGACCACATCAAAAGCACTCACCCTTTCCAGCAGGGAGAAAAAACGCTCCTCACTGATAAAAATTTCTTTTTCTTTATTACTTATCTTTCGTAAAAATGATAAAAAACTCATAACACACCTTTATTTATATTTTACATATGCACACACGGTTATATTTATGAGAACCGACAGACTCATTTCCTGCGCTTAACAGACATAAACTTATCTGACGAAAGAGACAAGACAACAACGCTTACCACTGTCAGAATAAGAACCTCTTTTTAAAATGTAATTCAGCTCTCATAACACCTCCTCATTTATATAGAGAGATATTACCTGTATTACGACACCTTGATGGCGTATAAACATTACAGCTCCTTTCTCTGTCAGAATTGAAGGACAATGCAATAACACCATCAAACAACGGTTCGATAAACTCAGACTCACATGAGTCTGCAACCACAACCAGGCGTTTATTATATTTTCTGGCCTGTTTAATTAACCTGATAACTTTTGATGTCATTTTCTTTTCACACAGCCTGACTCCATCAAGTATTAGCGTCTTTTCAGGCGTATTCAGAAAATCAAAATTATCAATATTTTCATCACAAAGCTGGTTATACCCCGCAGAGTTAAGAGTTTTAAAGTTGTAATACCGTGAATCACTATCACTGATTCTTATTTCAGTCAGGAGAGTTGACTTGCCGGTACCTTCTTCCCCCTTAATCAGAATGCGGTCTTTAAAGTTCAGCATTAATTCTGTTGCCTGTTTATACATAAAAAATCCTTCAGAATTAGTAGTTTTACAGAAACACACAGTTACGTTTACGCCACATCAGGTAGCCGAAGTTTTTCTTTGTGTTGGGCGGATTTTTTCCCGTCTCCCGGCGCATCACACTTCGCCCGAACGGATGGCACTGCCCGCTGTCAGGGTACATGTTCACCACCAGGTGTTTTAACAGATAATCAGAAAAAACAGCACAGCACACAAAACAAACACAATTACACACTCAAGGAAAATCCACACGTATTTACGTTCAGCACTGGCATGCAGCCTGATAATACAACCATCACAGTCATACCATGTCACAAACTGCAGGTATTTTCGTATATCTTTCAGAACATCAATTAACGACTGAATTTCAACTGCAAGGAATGACTGACGCCCATCTTCCCGCACTACCCGGAACTTCTCATCCCGCAATAAAAATATTATAAAACCAACCTGTCCGGGTGATGGATAATAGTGATGATGTAACATCCATTGAATATCTGCAATTCCACGCTGAATATCATCTTTTTCACATAGCCTGGTGAGCGGCCGGGTATTCATCCGATGAAACACCGCCAAAAGGGCCTGTTTGACATAAGCAAAATCATTTACTCTTGTCCCTTCATTCATTTAATATCACCATTAAACATCTGTTCATGTGTCAGTTTCGGAGTACAAATGGTCATAATACTGATATTCTTATCGCTGTTGTTAACGGTCCTGCTTCGTTTTCGCTTCATAAATAACAGTCTCTTTTTCAGAGTTCTGAGAAGACCATTCCCGGCTGGCTTTATTTTGTTTTTACTGTCATCCATCATACATCTGATGATACAAAAATATTATTCACCTTTCAGCGGAAACATATACTCTGTAATTATCAGGTCAGGGATATCTGTAATTACACTATGGTTTTTTCTATTCTTTTTCTCATCGTCCATGCTCAGAACGCCTGTTACGGGTCTTTATCTTACCCCCTTTATATCCAGCCTGAGAATCGATATACATCCACAATATATTACCAGACCATCTGTCAAAGTATCCTCAAGAATCAACGCAGATAAGCTTGTCGAAAATATTGAACATTTCATATTATGCTATCCGTCTTATAATACGATCACATTACAGTCTCACATCCTGCGCCACGGAATCCGAAACAGAATAGCTAATAACCTGAAAAAAAAAGGTATACTATATAAAGAAATGGCAAGGAAGACGCCACTCTGTGAAACTATTGTCCTGAATCTGAGGTATGGGGGAAAAACCCGCTACAGACTGTTCTCCTGCAGGAGGCATCCCAATGGATTCAGAGTACATCGCAATGGCGGAGCATTCATTATTCAGACGCAGAATAATTAATCTCATTTTTTCAGGAGCAGATATAGCAGAATAAAACTGAACACAGACCAGCAAAGCCCGACTGGATCTTTAGCCCGCAAAGAAAAAGCGGCAATCCCGGAAAAATAACAGCCGGATACGGTAATACATAATAACCTGGGATACCCTGCACTCAACAATCCTGATAAAACCAGAAATACGGGGATCACCAGTATACCTGTCAGCATTACAGATGCTTTTGATGATCCCCACGGACGGTAAAACCAGCGTTGTTTTAATACGTTGCCTGCAGCCTCAAGTAAATCAGTCTGTCTTTCCAGAGACATCACCACGTCAGAATGTCGCCCATAAACTTCAACTGCCTTCATCCTGGCCATCCATAACTGTGCACACAATTCATAAATTTGTGCAGGTGTTACCCGTTTTCCTCCGGACAAACGAGCAGCGACGTTATCCATCTCTTCTGCGATCTCCCTCAGAGAGATAAACTGTCGTAATGGCTCCGTGTTCAGTGAAAGACTGACCTGTCTGAGGATTGATACTAGTTGCACTTTACTGTTGCGCATCACATTTTCCCGATTACAGGAACACACAGTTACGTTTACGCCACATCAGGTAGCCGAAGTTTTTCTTTGTGTTGGGCGGATTTTTTCCCGTCTCCCAGCGCATCACACTGCGCCCGAACGGATGGCACTGCCCGCTGTCCGGATACATATTCACCATCTGATAACGCCAGCGTTCTTTGGGCAGGATTGGGGACGGATATTCATTACAGACGGCGTTATTTTTCCCGATGGTTTCCATAATCATGCCCTGACGGTGCAGCTTGAACGCCATGCGTTCACTGACCAGCAGGGAGGACTGCAACGGACTGGACTCATTACTCACCTGGCCATTGAGCGGGTACATACTTCCCTGCGAACCGGCACACCAGAACAGAACATCGAGAGGCATATTAAAGGCGCTGGCAATCGCATCTGCTGCGCAGGCTCCCTGTGCTATCGGATTGGCAAAGATGACAGCTTCCGGATTGAGAATGGTGGTCAGGCTGCTGTCCGTCCAGGTGGGGTCAATTTCAGAAAGATAAGCGATATCCAGGTCACCACCTTCCAGACAGCCCAGCGATGTGATGATGTTCAGCCAGTACGTCAGCGGGTATTTGTACCAGTGAACGTGATAGAACGCCCCGTTCACCTGCTTCTCATCCTTTTTCGCCGTTCCCTGTGCCGTTTTACCAAAAGCCGGCAGGCTGAAGCCCAGGTTCACCATGCATCCCGGTGACCGGGTGACGTCCGTCAGCGCCATCGGCTCCCAGTAACCAATGGCCAGCCCGATACGCCTGAACAGCGGCGGCGGTGCCGGACAAATCTGAATGGGCATCGACGGGTTCGCCGTGTCGGGGACCTTACCCTGACTGACTTTGATACTGCCCAGCGAGAGCGGGAAAATACAGCTCCAGCAGATATCCGTGATCGGGTTTACAAAACGCCCCTCACAGGCAGAATCCGCAGATGCCGCAGGGACATGACCGGCAAGAAGTAATAACATCAGCAGCCACAGTCTTCGCTTCATTTTCTGCCCTCCTCTGCCGGAATAAATTCCACCTTCAGGAAGCGATCGCCGGGAACGGCGCTCACCCGTGCCGGGACCTGATCGATGCCGAGGCGCTGGCAGAGCACACCGTTCTGGTCAAAGTAAATACGGCTGTCCAGCGCTTTCTGCATCTCCGGGATACTGCCCTGCACGAGGATAATTTTGCTCTCCAGTGTGGGCGGCGTCTGGCGTTTCATCCAGGCCACCTGCGCCGGATCATCGCCATTGATGAAATACAGCGTCTGGTTAAAAGGCACATACTGCAGCGGATTCATCACTTCACCCTGACGGGCAAACACCCGCCCTTCGTTATCCCGGATATCCGCCGCCAGTCTGACGGACGGGTCAAACAACCGGCTGCCGTATTTCTCCGTGCGTCCGATACCGGGCACGGCAGGGGGCCGCAGACTGTTACGGATCACCCGCTCCTTAAAGGCATCCATTTTCCGGCCCATCTCACCGGACTGCTCCAGTGCCGTCAGGCGCTGCATGATCACCGTCAGCATGTCCGGCTCCTTTACCGGCCACAGATCGCCCCAGGTGCCAAGATCGGCGGCGGCCACACTCTGCCCCCATACCAGCAGGGCAATCAGCCCCCGGCATCTCATGGTTCCGCCCTCATTCGCCGGGCAATATCCTGCTGGATTTCCCGGGTGATATCCGGAACCCCCTGTACCACGGCAGGCGACACCAGAATGACCGCGTGGTGTTTCTGCTGCCACGCCTGCAGGCTGGCTTCCAGTGCCGTGTTAAAACGCGCTGAAAGAGCTTTTGACTGTACTTCTGACAGTTGTTTCTGACTGGCGCTGTCAAAAAATGCATCCACAGTCTGTTTCATGTTGAAGGCGGCAGTCACCGGTGCGTTCAGTCTGACAATGCCGTAACTGACGGCTGCGTTCAGTAACACCATTGCCAGGCATCCCGGCACTGTCCACCACCAGTGGCTGCGTCGGGGGGCTGTAACATCAGTCGTTTTTTGCGTTGTGGTCATGCAACACTCCTGTATTTCTCATGTTCTTCCAGCCAGGCTTCCAGCGAAGCCATCTCCGGCCCTGACTTCTTCCACGCCAGCTGCCACACCGCCTCATGAATACTCAGCCCCTCTTTACGTTTCTGCTGCACAAACTCAAAATCCGGGCCGTCAGAGCTGTACATGGCGCGGCTTAACGGGTCCACAAACAGGCGGTGCCAGGAGGAATGGTTTTCCACCTGCAGCAGGAAGGAACTGAACCACTGGTCTCTGGCCGCACCAAACTTACCAATCATGTCGCGCTGCAGTGGCTGGAACTGGTCCGGATACAGCTGGTTGTATTTCGCGAACTCCTTCGCACTCTGTTTGAGGATAATTTTGTAGGAGGAGTTACCCCATGCCGCACGGGCCGCACTGGAGGCCTTGTCAGAGTCAAAGTCGACGATGTTCTGTGTGATGGTGATATAGGCACCGGTATGACGGCGGGCGGTACGGTAACCTTTCTCAATAAACTCACCAACCTTGTGATTTTTGAAGTCCAGCAGACGCCACCCCTCATCAATGACGTTCAGTTTTTTGAGGTTACGCGGCGTGCGGTACATCCTGTTCTCAATGTAGATAATCAGGGAGAACATCACCGCAACAAGCAGGGACGGACGGTCTTCCAGTCCCCCCAGCTCCAGCACCACCATTCTGGCATCATCCCGCAGGGACGGCTCATCAGAGTTAAAATACCGGCCATAAGTGCCGTTGGCAGTGTACTGGTCAAGCAGCACAATCATTTCATCCAGACGACTGCGGATGGTCGGTGACCCGGCATACTGCTCGCTGTCACTGGCGTTTTTCAGGAAATCCACCACATCATCAATGCGCGCCCTGTTCTTTTTAGCCAGCCAGGAGGCCCTGACCGCCTGCAGCAGCAGACCTTCATGCACTTCATCCAGGTTACCGTTGGGGCTGGCCATCACCGACAACTGGTCACGGACACGCTCCGCTGACTGGTCAATATCGGTGATGTTCGCAAACGGGTTAAAACGCAGGGTTTCACCGTCCAGATACACCCCGCCCATGTTCTCACACAGGGACTTATATCCATCCCCCATGTCAAACACCACGGCAAAGCCCCCGGAGTCCAGCACGCTGCGGATAAGGGGCTGTATCAGTCCGGTTTTACCGGCCCCGGAGGTGCCACAGACCGCCATGTTGTAGTTGGTGTTATTCATCCCCCGGAAGAAAATATCGATAAACGCCAGCTGGTTACGGTAGGTGGGTGCCAGCAGACCTGCCGGTGTCAGGGGGTTATCCGCCACTAACGGCATCAGGTTGGCAACATTAAAGCTCTCTGCGCGCTGAACCACACCGGCCTCTTTCAGCTGTTTAAACAGCCCTTTCCCGGCCATAAAGGGCAGGCAGGTCAGGAAATTGCGCATGTGGTTAAAGCGCGGTGAAATCAGCTCAAAACCGTTTTTACGGAAGCTGTTCAGGATGTCCTGCTCCACTTCCAGTGCCGTTTCATTATTGTCCTTGCAGAAGGCTGTGATGTTGAGGAAGTAGGACACGACAGAAGACTGACCGGAGCCCAGCCGCTGACGCAGTTCCCCCCACTCCTTCGCCTCTTTCTCCACGGAGGGAAACCATTTGGCATAGGAGGTTTTCGACTTTTTCTCCAGGTCCATGTACTTCAGGTTGGCTTCGCTGTGGGTTTTCACCTGGTCTTCCACCACCAGAGTCAGCGTCAGGATGAACGGACAGGAGATGGACAGTTCCGGGTTCAGCAGGTTGCTGTAGTTGTCGGCCACGTTCCACAGGAAGGCGATTTCCGGGTTACGGGCCAGATGGAAATTCAGGATGCGGGCCGTGCTGTTCCTGCCGTTCTCACGCAGGCCCAGCGTCAGGTAATCCGCCCGGACTTTCAGGTCAAAACTGTCCTCCACACACTGATAATTCAGATCAGAATACGGGTCCAGCTGACGTCTTTTCGGGTACAGGGAGTCCGGGTTATGATTAATCATCTCCCCGACAATATCGATAAAGGCCTGTGCATCCACCGTCTGTGTGGCGATACTGGCCCCCTGTAACGACGCCCGGATGATTTTCACCAGGTTTTCCATTTCCAGAATGTCAGCCCGGCTTTTTTTCTTCGAGGGAGAACAGTACGAGAAGAATACCCGGTAATGGCGCAGGGTCAGGGGCAGATTCATCCCCTCCGGCAGCGGAAACTGTGTCGCTGCCGCGTTCATATAATAGGCACGGGTAATGGCGTTAAACCGTTCAGCCTGTTCACCGGACCAGGAGAACTCACGCAGCCCGTATTCAATTCTGTCACCAACAAGCTGGCTGGACTTCAGATGGATGCAGAACGGCACTCCGCGTGGCAGTTTGGTGCGCAGCATGTGGTCGAGCGCCTCCACAATGGACTCATTCGCCCCATTGATGGGAATGGCTTCCAGCATAAAGCCCATCGTGGTGTCATTCATGAACAGGCCGGACTCCTGGTTGTAATCACGGTACGGCAGCAGACGGCTGAACTGCGGGAAGCTCATTTCGCCCAGCACTTCATTGGCCTTTGCGGATTCGTCAGGCAGTTTCAGTGCTGTGACGAGGGAGTTAACCGCCTGAGTGACGGCCTCAAGTGGGTTATTACTCATATGAGTATTCCTTAGTGCGTTTAAAAAAGGAAAATATCAGTCTGTGGCCGTGGATATATCACGCAGTGCCATTCCTGAAACCACAGCACAAATAAGAGATGGATTCCTGTCTCACATCTGGTACGTCTTCAGTCAGACGCATAAGCCGGAGTAATTCCTGACGACTGAGTACCATGCGTGATTACTCCGGTACGCTGTAATAATTAAAAATACGACTGAATACCCCACAACAGCAGGCAACGGACAGGCACAGGGATTTCAGATACAGACCAGAAACACAGAATGTGGCAACACCGTAACCGGCTCATTTAAACCGTCTGGTCTGTTTCCTCCGGCTCTACAAAAATAAT
>OGDD01002478.1_pt1 | contig 11159 bp, 9 predicted proteins | sample 1570301 | NCBI WGS metagenome assembly OGDD01 (sample SAMEA2581971, study PRJEB24529) | metagenome | biome: Human gut stool | place: China | collected 2011 | reverse complement strand
GTTCTCGTCGCCGTGCAGCAGTTTGTCGACCTGGGTGACATCCGCCACGGTGGCTTGTATCTAACAGTTTGTGGTGATTAGCTACCACCACTGAAGCAGAGTGAGCCGCCCCCTTCCCTTAAGGTCAGAAAAGTCGGCACCGCTGAACCTTGATTTGCAGCACATGGCCCTCCGCTTCACCTTTCACGCCAGCACATCAGGTTGAACGGTTACCGGGAGCTCGACTCCGTATGTACAAGGCGAACAGGCGTGACGGTTTATGTGAGAGGAGTTTGACCATGTTTCCAGTCGGCATTGACGTAAGTAAAAATACCCTGGATCTTTGCATGCTTTATGACGATATCAAAGGACGCATAAAAACCCGTAACATCCAGAATAACAGACATTCAGTTGAAAATATTCTTCGCTGGCTCAGGCTTCAACATTGCAGTCCGGAAGATGTTCATGTGGTAATGGAAGCTACCGGTGTTTATCACGAACGGCTGGCCACTGAATTACATGATGCCGGTTTCCGGGTTTCTCTGGCCAACCCTCACCGTAGTCGGGAGTTTGCGCGTGGCATGGGAATCATGACAAAAACGGATAAGGTGGATGCGTATATGCTGGCCTGTTACGCATTCCTTAAGAAGCCACACCGCTGGGAGCCGCCGGCACCCGAAATCAGATATCTCGGTGCACTCCTGCGACGGCGGGATGTTCTGCTGGGTGATGCCCTGCGTGAGGAGAACAGGCTGGAAAAATACCTGTCGACAGACACACCTGCAGATATTATCAGTTCCTGCAGGCGTATGGCGCAGCTTCTGCGCGAGGAGGTAAGTAATATCGAGCGGCAGATAAAAGCACATATCAAAGCCAGCCCTGCACTGAGGCGTGATTATACACTGCTGACCTCAATTAAATCGGTTGGTCCCCAGCTGGGGATGCATATGCTGGTCGTGCTTCGCAGCCATAACTTTGTATCGGCTGAGCAGGCTGCCGCCTTTCTGGGCGTGGTGCCGATCGAGAAACGCTCAGGCACATCGGTCCGGCGCCGGCCGCGGATGTCGAAAATCGGCCCCCCTCAGTTGAGAGCGAAGCTTTACATGTCCGCCCTGTGCGGAAAAATCTACAATAAGCGAATGCGTAATATTTACGATGAGATGTGCCTGCGGGGTAAACCTAAAATGGTGGCCATTGGCGCGCTGATGCGGAAACTGGTGCACTGGTGTTATGGCGTCCTGAAGACCGGAACCGTTTTTAATGACGAAGACCTGAAACCGGTACTGTCAACCTGACTATACCAGGCTGGCATTAAACACAAGGTAACGCTCACTGCAATAAGTGAGCGCAGTCCGTTATGAGCGAAGAGCGGATATTCAGACCGACTGATAGCTGATTTTGAGTTGCCAAAAAGAGCGCTCCTATTCAGTACAAAAAAGATGGTAATGTTTCATAAAATCTCTTAGGCCTTGCCGGAATGGTTTTGAAATGAATGGATCTTGTTTGTGTGGAACAATTGAATTTGAACTTACTCATAAACCAGCAGTGTTTTATCGTTGTCATTGCTCGCTTTGCAGAAAGCAGAGCGGCGTGGGTTACAATCTCTCCACACTAGTCAAAGACAGTGAGTTTCGCTGGATTAAAGGGGAAAACTGCATTGCTTCATGGTCTAAGCCAACGGGGTACCGTACAGATTTTTGCAATGTATGTGGCTCAACTGTGCCTAACAGTCTGCGAGACGTACCTTATGTCTGGGTTCCTGTTGGTTTAATTGACGAATGTCTTGAAATGGAATGTGCAGGAGACTTCTGCACTGATGATGCAATGCCCTGGGATGAAACCCGCTCACCTAGTTGTCACGCTGGACCTGTCGAGTCTCTAGCCTCGCTTTTAAAGTACCTGAAACTCAATTCCTGAGCGTCAGCATTTGGCACAAAGCAGACGTTAAGACTTACAGCATCGGGAAACTTCTGGATGCCGCGTCAGCGGCATGGAGGCGCCAGATGAGGTTACATGTGTCTGTGGCGTCAAATGGCGCCGAAAGCCCGGCGTAGCCGGTTACCGGGCTATAAATTCTGCCACCCTACCCCCTGCCCTGATTAGCCTTAATTCGCGAACAGCAATGAAGAAGTCAAAGTAATCCCTTTTAACCCCGGTGAGCGGGCTTTACGGCGTTTACGACGTAAAGGGCGTGATTTCCGGGGCCTTAGCGGCGGCAGCTTGCTGCTGACGCTTAGGGGGATGTTCTTCAGTTATTTCAGCGACACCAGGGAACTTAACACGGTAGTTGCAAAGCTATACCCGCTAAAAATGTCTCAGATGCCTCTGTACGCGGTCGGAGTGGTCCCGACAAGGCGACGGGCGTATCTCCGCGTAAGCGGGCCGCAGGGCCGCTTACGAGCGTGTACCAAACAACTGACCGCAGCTCCCCTTACAGCGATGAAGAAGAATAGTTACAACACCCATCATTAAAAGCGACACTACTCCCGGCCTTCGGCCGGAGGCGGCGGCGCTTTTCAGTGGTGGGGAGGAGCACCGGGCCGGCAAACCGGCGCCGGTTTTATGATGAATATCATGATGATATGCTGTAACTAATTTAATTCTCCGGTCGGGGCCCGTCGCGAAGCGATGGGAGCTCTCTCTGGTGTTGCCGAACCGGCGCGACCGTCTGGTCGCTGCAAGGGCGGGCATTCTCCCGAGCCGGTCCACAATGCAGGCGATGAACAGATTATGGGTTTACAGAATTGGCACTGTTGCAAAGTTAGCGATGAGGCAGCCTTTTGTCTTATTCAAAGGCCTTACATTTCAAAAACTCTGCTTACCAGGCGCATTTCGCCCAGGGGATCACCATAATAAAATGCTGAGGCCTGGCCTTTGCGTAGTGCACGCATCACCTCAATACCTTTGATGGTGGCGTAAGCCGTCTTCATGGATTTAAATCCCAGCGTGGCGCCGATTATCCGTTTCAGTTTGCCATGATCGCATTCAATCACGTTGTTCCGGTACTTAATCTGTCGGTGTTCAACGTCAGACGGGCACCGGCCTTCGCGTTTGAGCAGAGCAAGCGCGCGACCATAGGCGGGCGCTTTATCCGTGTTGATGAATCGCGGGATCTGCCACTTCTTCACGTTGTTGAGGATTTTACCCAGAAACCGGTATGCAGCTTTGCTGTTACGACGGGAGGAGAGATAAAAATCGACAGTGCGGCCCCGGCTGTCGACGGCCCGGTACAGATACGCCCAGCGGCCATTGACCTTCACGTAGGTTTCATCCATGTGCCACGGGCAAAGATCGGAAGGGTTACGCCAGTACCAGCGCAGCCGTTTTTCCATTTCAGGCGCATAACGCTGAACCCAGCGGTAAATCGTGGAGTGATCGACATTCACTCCGCGTTCAGCCAGCATCTCCTGCAGCTCACGGTAACTGATGCCGTATTTGCAGTACCAGCGTACGGCCCACAGAATGATGTCACGCTGAAAATGCCGGCCTTTGAATGGGTTCATGTGCAGCTCCATCAGCAAAAGGGGATGATAAGTTTATCACCACCGACTATTTGCAACAGTGCCAACGGTTTCTTTTTTGTTCACTTGATCCGTTGTATCAAAAAAAATCTTCCCCTTCTAACTTTAGATAATTGGCATTATTTAAAGTTAGTATATAATAATGATCAAACGTTCAGTATTGACAGGCTCAAAAAGTCATGGTTCGAATCAAGGGCTTAAATTTTAAATTCTCACGGATAACTAGCCTGTCATTTTTTGTTTTTTCGCGTAGCGACACCAATTTATAGAGGTGAAATGATTACATGAGTAAACTTATTATCTCCGGTAATCCTGGCATGTTTCTTCGTGATATTGGTGCTGAGTACCAGGAAGCCGCCAAAAATTTCATGCAGTTCCTTAATGACCAGGGCGCTTACTCACCTAATACACTGCGCGATCTGCGCCTGGTCTTTCACTCCTGGGCGCGTTGGTGTCGCGCTCGTGGTCTTGCGTGGTTTCCGATCTCCCCGGAAGCTGCCCGCGAATACCTGCTTCAACTGCATGATGCGGATCTGGCTTCAACCACCATTGAAAAGCATTACGCCATGCTCAATATGCTTTTGTCACAATGCGGACTGCCGCAACTATCTGATGACAAAAGCGTATCCCTGGCGATGCGGCGCATCCGGCGCGAAGCTGCAACCGAAAAAGGCGAACGCACAGGCCAGGCAGTGCCCCTGCGCTGGGATGACCTGAAACTTCTCGACGTGCTGCTCTCCCGCTCTGACAGGCTGGTGGATCTGCGCAACCGGGCTTTTCTGTTCCTGGCCTACAATACCCTGTTGCGTATGGCTGAAATGTCCCGCGTGCGTGTTCGCGATCTGGAACAGACTGGTGACACTGTAACGCTTCACGTATCCCACACCAAAACCATCACGACCGCCGCCGGACTTGATAAGGTGCTCTCCCGCCGGACAACTGCGGTTCTCAATGACTGGCTGGACGCGTCCGGACTACGTGATCACCCGGATGCGATACTTTTCCCGCCAGTACACCGGAGCAACAAAGCGCGGATCACCACCACGCCACTAACCGCGCCCGCGATGGAGAAGATTTTCAGTGACGCCTGGGCGCTGCTGGGTAAGAGTGATGCCACCCCCAATAAAGGCCGTTACCGGACGTGGACAGGCCACAGTGCGCGTGTTGGTGCTGCCATAGATATGGCTGAAAAACAGGTGTCTATGGTTGAAATTATGCAGGAAGGTACATGGAAGAAGCCCGAAACACTGATGCGTTATCTTCGCCGTGGCGGTGTGACAGTAGGTGCCAATAGCCGCCTCATGGATTCATGAGATTAAATTTCTAACACCCTTTTTTAACACTGCATTTTACTGTAAGGTACGCCTGTTTTTTCTGGGGGTGCTTTGCAGAGTCGTATCACGGAATCAAGGCGTTTCACGGTTGACGGTTACACCGTAACCTTTGCTGCTGGCGTTAAGCGCGGCGAAGCTGTCGTGGTGTTCGGAATCATGACAGGGCTTGAGACCGTACCTGTACTTACCCTCGAAAAGAAATGGGGATGTTTCAGGCCATTCACCATCCATTGCCAGAAAGTCCGAAGGAAAACCTGTCACTGCATACTGCCAGACAGAAGATTAAAGATGGTTACGCAACGGTATGTCGTCGTTCTTCCTGGCATGAAGATGTATGGGTGTGGCCTGAATGCGGATCAAGGAAAAACTGGCGAACTATTCGTGACGGAAAAATCCATGCTATTGACTTAACACCAGAAGACGTGGTTGCTATGGACTGGATTGTTAGTTAATTGAAACCGCCCCGGCACCGCCGGGGCTTTGACTGTCAAACATACGAACTAACAGTCTAATGAATAACGTGAAAATGCTTAAAGCTCGCCTGATCGCTGCTTTTCAAGCACAGATTTAACATTTGGCGCTTTCCCTTTAAAAGAGTGGAAAGCGCCACATTTTTCTGTCTTCACCTCACGCAGGGCTTCGCCATCGGCGTTCTGCCATTGATGGGATAATGTCATTTCACCGCGTGAAGGAACATCCAACGAGTACAGCGTGTAGGTTCCGCCCATCTCTGCATATTCCTGGAATACATAGCTCATTACGTCAGATTCAGTTTCACGGTGCGCGTTGTCTACCTTATTCCCATTCAGAAATAGGTAATGACTCCAACTTATTGATAGTGTTTTATGTTCAGATAATGCCCGATGACTTTGTCATGCAGCTCCACCGATTTTGAGAAGGGGTCTGACGCTCAGTGGAACGAAAACTCACGTTAAGCAACGTTTTCTGCCTCTGACGCCTCTTTTAATGGTCTCAGATGTCCTTTGGTCACCAGTTCTGCCAGCGTGAAGGAATAATGGCCGAGCATATTGATATGTCCGTGGCAAAGCGGGGAGAGGCGTGCGATATCTTCATCATTCAGTGTTTCACCCTGCGCCCGGAGATGATCCAGGGCTGCCTGCATATAAATAGTGTTCCATAACACGACGGCGTTAGTGACCAGCCCCAGTGCGCCCAGTTGATCTTCCTGACCGTCGGTATATCGTTTTCTTATCTCACCTTTTTGACCGTGACAGATGGCTCTGGCAACGGCATGGCGACTTTCTCCCCGATTAAGCTGGGTCAGAATGCGCCGGCGGTAATCTTCATCATCAATATAATTAAGCAGATACAGCGTTTTGTTGATGCGCCCCACTTCAATGATTGCCTGAGTCAGTCCGGAAGGACGTTCACTTTTCAGCAATGAACGGACCAGCACTGAAGCCTGTACTTTGCCCAGCTTCAGGGAGCCAGCGGTCCGGATCATTTCGTCCCACTGAAGGACTATTTTTCGGGGATCTGATTGCCCTCTGGCAATATCATTCAGCACGCCATAGTCGGCATCATGGTCCATTCGCCAGAAAACCGAAGCACCGGCATCAGCCAGGCGTGGAGAAAACTGGTATCCCAGCAGCCAGAAAAGGCCAAAGACAAGTTCGCTGGCACCTGCTGTATCGGTCATAATTTCGGTTGGATTCAGCCCGGTCTCCTGTTCCAGAAGACCTTCCAGCACAAAGATAGAGTCCCTCAGCGTCCCCGGTATAACGATGCCATGAAAGCCGGAATACTGATCGGACACAAAGTTGTACCAGGTGATCCCTCTGTTATTACCAAAGTATTTGCGGTTCGGTCCGGCATTGATTGTTCTGACTGGCGTAACAAAGCGCATTCCATCTGCAGATGCCACTTCTCCTCCACCCCATATCTGTGCCAGTGGCAGCGTTGCCTGAAAATCAACCAGTCTGGCATTAGCGCTGGTGATAGTTTCAGCCCGCAGATAGTTCGCTTTTGTCCAGTTCAGCCGGTGTCGGGTCAGTGCAGGAACATTTGATCTGATCAGTGGTTCCAGACCGATATTGCAGGCTTCAGCCATCAGCACGGCGCTGATGCTGACGGGCAGATCATCAACTCTGGCACTGGCTTCACTAGCATGGAAAAACTCATCAGCAAATCCGGTATGGGCGTTAATTTCGAGCAGCAACTCCGTTAAATCCACCGGAGGGAGTAGATCACTGATCATTTTGCTCAGTCGTTTCAGACTGTCCGGCTCATCAAGACTGGCGAGGGGAGAAATTGTCAACCGGGGCTTCGGGCCAGAAACATCGAGTTCGACAGCCTCATTTTCGCAAAGACGTGCAGCAACCTGTCTGTAACGACTATCAAGCTGATGACCCAGAGATTTTATTGCTTCCTGCGGGTCTGTCGGGTGCCCCAAAGAACGATAAACCTTAATCCGGTTTGCCTGCCAGTCAGCACCCTGTAGTAATCTTGCACGAGGATCTCCCCACCGGTTACTGCCGGTAACGTAGACATCCCTCCGCCTCAGACTATCCTGCAGTTTACTGAGAAAGCAGAGCGTGTATCCCCTGCGGGTGATATGTTTTTCCTTGTTAATCACCAGCCGTTTCCATGACCGACTGATAATTTCCGTTGGTGCGTCGTCAAAAAACTGCCGCCGTGAGCTGAACTCCCGGCTGAGGTAGTCACAGGCATTCAGAGTGGTAACCCCGGCAGGTGCGGATGAAAATTTAACGGTATTCAGCAGATGGGGCAGGAAACGACGAACGCGCCCGTACTGCTCCACCATTTCTTCATGAAAATTATCGTCTGAGGGCCGGGCAATTTCACGGACAAGCGTGATGATTTCAGCCAGCTTTTGCCTTGGGATGTAGCTGAACACCTCAGCACGAATCGATTCGTCCGGTGTTTCTTCTTTCAGCAGGTACGAACATGCGCTGGCGAGCGCCAATGCAGATTTATCCAGATCCTTCAGCGAGCGGAGCCGTTTTTTCTGCCCAATCTTTCTGGCGTCACGGATGATAACGGCCAGCATGGCGTCCAGAACGTCCAATGCATCATCCAGCGCCAGCGTTTCCCATGCAAGGACAAAGGCAACCAGAACCGCCATCCTTTTCTGCGGTGACATCCTGGCAATATTGAACACCGAAGTCATACCAGCATAACGTGCGAGATTTTTCAGGCGCACAGCCGGGAGTGTACTCAGGTTTTCAGCATGCAGGCCAAAATCGTTCAGAGTTTTCCAGCGTTCAATTGCTTCATTAAACGCCGGACCACTGATGGTCACAGGGCCCTTTTTCAGTGATTCCAGTAAAGACAGGCGGCTGCAATCAGTTGGCCCCAGCAGCATCTCCAGCTGTGAACGCTGTTCGGCTGACGGTATCAGTGCCAGTTTGTTCCACAGGCGCAACGTCGCCTTTTCCCTTACCTCTGAAATCAACCGGGTCAGCGTAGTGGCTCCGGGGAGAATAATACGATGTTGCATAAGCCACCCTGTCGCCAGATCGAAAAGCAGGCCAGGACGTTCGTTGCTTATCCAGCTCCGGGTATATAAAAGACGGGTAAGGCGAAATGTCCAGGGCCAGGCAAATTCACGATACTGATAGTGCTGACGTATCAGCGCTGCATGCTCACGGCGGGTATTTTCCCTCTGACCGTATTCTGCAAGAACGGTGATATCACGAATCCCGAGCTGTCTGGCGGTAAAATGCCGGACGCCGGAAGGAATATGATTCATATCGGTGAGGAAGGTGCCCAGAAAACGGACACATCCAATTTGCAGGGCAATGCCCAGACGGTTGTGATCACCTCTGCTTTTTCCGATAAATTCCTTGTCTGCTTCATCAAGGTGAAAATATCGTGCCAGCTGAAGCTCATCCGGTTCACCGGTGAATCTGCCATAGCTTTCAGTCTGCTCAGTGGTCAGAAAGTCAACGGGCATATCGGCCTCCCTGCCTGACGGGCATTTAGTAACATTTTTGCAACCGTACGAAATGTTATAAATTATCGGACATCGTAAAACTGTTACATTAATATGTCTATTAAATCGTAAATTTGTAATAATAGACATGAGTTGTCCGATATTCGATTTAAGGTACATTTTTATGCGACTTTTTGGTTACGCTCGGGTCTCAACCAGTCAGCAGTCTCTTGATCTTCAGGTCAGAGCACTCAAAGACGCAGGTGTGAAAGCAAACCGTATATTTACCGATAAGGCATCCGGCAGTTCAACAGATCGGGAAGGGCTGGATTTGCTGAGGATGAAGGTGGAGGAAGGTGATGTCATTCTGGTTAAGAAGCTCGACCGTCTTGGCCGCGACACTGCCGATATGATCCAACTGATAAAGGAATTTGACGCTCAGGGCGTGGCAGTCCGGTTCATTGATGACGGGATCAGTACCGACGGTGATATGGGGCAAATGGTGGTCACCATCCTGTCGGCTGTGGCACAGGCTGAACGCCGGAGGATCCTAGAGCGCACGAATGAGGGCCGACAGGAAGCAAAGCTGAAAGGAATCAAATTTGGCCGCAGGCGTACCGTGGACAGGAACGTCGTGCTGACGCTTCATCAGAAGGGCACTGGTGCAACGGAAATTGCTCATCAGCTCAGTATTGCCCGCTCCACGGTTTATAAAATTCTTGAAGACGAAAGGGCCTCGTGATACGCCTATTTTTATAGGTTAATGTCATGATAATAATGGTTTCTTAGACGTCAGGTGGCACTTTTCGGGGAAATGTGCGCGGAACCCCTATTTGTTTATTTTTCTAAATACATTCAAATATGTATCCGCTCATGAGACAATAACCCTGATAAATGCTTCAATAATATTGAAAAAGGAAGAGTATGAGTATTCAACATTTCCGTGTCGCCCTTATTCCCTTTTTTGCGGCATTTTGCCTTCCTGTTTTTGCTCACCCAGAAACGCTGGTGAAAGTAAAAGATGCTGAAGATCAGTTGGGTGCACGAGTGGGTTACATCGAACTGGATCTCAACAGCGGTAAGATCCTTGAGAGTTTTCGCCCCGAAGAACGTTTTCCAATGATGAGCACTTTTAAAGTTCTGCTATGTGGTGCGGTATTATCCCGTGTTGACGCCGGGCAAGAGCAACTCGGTCGCCGCATACACTATTCTCAGAATGACTTGGTTGAGTACTCACCAGTCACAGAAAAGCATCTTACGGATGGCATGACAGTAAGAGAATTATGCAGTGCTGCCATAACCATGAGTGATAACACTGCGGCCAACTTACTTCTGACAACGATCGGAGGACCGAAGGAGCTAACCGCTTTTTTGCACAACATGGGGGATCATGTAACTCGCCTTGATCGTTGGGAACCGGAGCTGAATGAAGCCATACCAAACGACGAGCGTGACACCACGATGCCTGCAGCAATGGCAACAACGTTGCGCAAACTATTAACTGGCGAACTACTTACTCTAGCTTCCCGGCAACAATTAATAGACTGGATGGAGGCGGATAAAGTTGCAGGACCACTTCTGCGCTCGGCCCTTCCGGCTGGCTGGTTTATTGCTGATAAATCTGGAGCCGGTGAGCGTGGGTCTCGCGGTATCATTGCAGCACTGGGGCCAGATGGTAAGCCCTCCCGTATCGTAGTTATCTACACGACGGGGAGTCAGGCAACTATGGATGAACGAAATAGACAGATCGCTGAGATAGGTGCCTCACTGATTAAGCATTGGTAACTGTCAGACCAAGTTTACTCATATATACTTTAGATTGATTTAAAACTTCATTTTTAATTTAAAAGGATCTAGGTGAAGATCCTTTTTGATAATCTCATGACCAAAATCCCTTAACGTGAGTTTTCGTTCCACTGAGCGTCAGACCCCGTATAGTGTTTTGCAGTTTAGAGGAGATATCGCGATGCATACGCGGAAGGCAATAACGGAGGCGCTTCAAAAACTCGGAGTCCAAACCGGTGACCTCTTGATGGTGCATGCCTCACTTAAAGCGATTGGTCCGGTCGAAGGAGGAGCGGAGACGGTCGTTGCCGCGTTACGCTCCGCGGTTGGGCCGACTGGCACTGTGATGGGATACGCGTCGTGGGACCGATCACCCTACGAGGAGACTCTGAATGGCGCTCGGCTGGATGACGAAGCCCGCCGTACCTGGCTACCGTTCGGTGCCGCAACAGCCGGGACTTACCGTGGGTTCGGCCTGCTGAATCAATTTCTGGTTCAAGCCCCCGGCGCGCGGCGCAGCGCGCACCCCGATGCATCGATGGTCGCGGTTGGTCCGCTGGCTGAAACGCTGACGGAGCCTCACGAACTCGGTCACGCCTTGGGGGAAGGATCGCCCGTCGAGCG
>OGDD01002471.1_pt1 | contig 11182 bp, 10 predicted proteins | sample 1570301 | NCBI WGS metagenome assembly OGDD01 (sample SAMEA2581971, study PRJEB24529) | metagenome | biome: Human gut stool | place: China | collected 2011 | reverse complement strand
TCAAGGAGAATTTCAGTATCAATGGTGAGCAGGCTGAAAGTGTTATCAAACAGCTAGAGACAATCGGTGTGCTTGGAAAGAAAAATGAGGATGGCACCCATACAGTCATGATGGACAAGGATGCATTTATCAACCGTGTCAGAGGCTATCAGGACCTTGCTGAGAGAATGAGGGCAGTTGCAGCATCAAAAAATGCGAACCTGTCAGATGTGACAATCAGCAAGAAGCTGATTATCGAAGAAAATGACCATGCTGTTAAGACCAGAGTTCCCGGCACATGGGGAGAAGAGGCAAGATATGTATGGCTCCGTAAGGAAAACATCATGGAGATTCATGGTGGAAAGACAATGCTTACCTTCCTTGATTCAACCAAGGATTATAAGCTCTACGATGAGCAGAATCGTGTGGTGACAACCCAGAAAGGAACCGAGCTTTATACTCACTACGACAAGGTGGAGTCATCTGTCAGGGAGCGTTACGAGAAAGTGCAGAAGCAGCAGAAAAAGACCACACAGAAGAAAACTGTTACCACAAAGAAAGCGAGGTAGCAGCCTATGCAGACAACAAAGAAAAAGCCGTCACTGATATTCATTCTTGTGGGTGCAGTGTTAGCAGGGTATCTTGGTTATCTGATAAATGGTGCGTGGACGGAAGGGATTGCCTTTAATGAATTTATGGACAGATTCAATGAAGTATGTGCTGTTCCCTTTGCCAACTATTACAATTCCAATACAGTAAAAGCAGTAGCCATTGCATTAGGTATCTATGCGATGGCTATTGTCATGTATTACACCAGTCAGAGAAACTATATGCCTGGCAAAGAATTTGGTACGGCAAGATTTGAAAATCCGAAGCAGGTCAACAAGATACTTGCAGATAAGGATGAAAATTTCAACCGGATACTCAGCCAGAATGTGAAGATGTCGCTGGATTTCAGGAGACTCAAGCTCAATGGAAATATCCTTATCTGTGGTGGTTCCGGAGCAGGAAAAACATTTTATGAAGTAAAGCCGAATCTTATGCAGATGCCGCATAACTGTTCCTTTATCTGTACCGATCCAAAGGGAGAAATCCTTAGAAGCTGCGGGCAGATGTTAAAAAATAACGGATATAACCTGAAAGTCATTAATCTGTTAGAGATGGATAAATCAGACTGTTACAATCCATTTTCTTATATCAGAGAGGAAACAGATGTGGTCAAGCTGATTACAAACCTTATCAGCAATACGACACCAAAGGGAGCGACACCAAGTGATCCGTTCTGGGAAAAAGCGGAAGGATTGTTCTTACAGGCTATCTTTTATTATGTGTGGCTGGAGGTACAGCCGGCAAAGAGAAACTTTGAGACAGTACTTAAACTTCTTGGAGAGGCAGAGGTTACAGAACAGGGAAAAGCATCAAAGCTGGATGTGCGTATGAAGTTTTTAGAGGAAAGTTCTCCGCTTGGAGCTAATCATCCGGCAGTAAAGCAGTACAACAAATGTATGAGAGGTGCAGGAGATACCGTCCGTTCCATTATCATCAGTGCCAACTCAAGACTTGCATTTCTTGAGAATAAGCAGGTTTTACGATTACTCTCAAAAGATGAGCTTAATCTGTCAGATATCGGTATTGGAGTGAATGGGGATGGAGAGACAAAGACAGCACTGTTTTGTGTAATCCCGGATAGTGACAAATCCTATAACTTTATTATTGGACTACTTTATACGCAGATATTTCAGGAACTGTACTATCAGGCGGACTTTAACTGTGGCGGCAGACTTCCAATTCATGTGACCTTTATGTTAGACGAATTTGCGAATGTCGCATTGCCGGATGACTACTGTTCATTGTTATCGACAATGCGAAGCAGAGAGATTTCAAGTATTATCATCATACAGAACTTTGCCCAGTTAAAGGCACTTTTTAAGGACACCTGGGAGACAATTCCAGGCAACTGCGATACTTTCATCTACCTTGGCGGCAACGAGCAGTCAACGCATAAGTACGTCTCAGAGCTGCTTGGAAAAGGTACGATTGATAAGAAGTCAAGCGGAGAGACAAAGGGCAGACAGGGAAGCTCTTCAAGAAATTATGATGTATTAGGAAGAGAACTGTTTACACCCGATGAAGTCAGAAAGCTGGATAACAAAAAGTGTATTATCTTTATCCGTGGATTTGATCCTATCATGGACAATAAGTTCATACCATTCAATCATCCGATGTTTAACCAGACAGCAGATGGCAAGGGAGAGCCTTATGTTCATCAGATAAGAGGAGCAGATAATCTTATCGGTCCGCCATTTGAGATTCTTTCAGGCAAGGCGGTTAAGTATTATGAAAAACTGAAGGATAAGGGCGAGAATGTGTATATTGATTCTCTTACCTATGAGCAGTTTATGATGCTTGGTGATGCGGAATTAAGCAGAAGATTTTCCATGCAGGATGAAGCAGAGCAGAAAGCAAAGATAGACAGGGAGCAGGCAAATGAGCTTGAGTATGTTGATGAATCACAGAAGTCAGATGCTGCAGAAAGTGCCAATGCATCTAATGGAAGTGCTGGTGGTAAGCCTGTAAGGAATCCTGAGAGGGAAAAGCCTAAGTGGGAGGATACCATCACAAATCGAATGCTGCACTGGTCGTATACACCGGAGCAGAAGGAAGAGCTTAGGAAAGCACTTGCTGTAGGAGTTCCGAAAGCAACGATTCTTACTTACTTCTATCCGGATGTTACAGTGGAGAAGATGAGTTCATACAGAAAGAAGTAGTAAGTGTTATTGTATAGGTACAGGAATATGGTATAATGTGCCTATACGATAAAAAGGAGATTTAAATCAATGGATGTTGGAAATGCAACAATAATTGCGGCAGCAATTGCAGCAGCCGTATCATTAGGATCGTCAGTATTTGCATGGTGTGCTGCAAACAAGTCAAATAAAGCAGCAGCACAAAGCAATGAAGTGACTAATAGAACAAATAGAGAAATAGCTGTGTTTGAGCAGGATGAAGAAAATAAAAGAAATGAAAGTCAAATAGATGCAAATATTGTATGGTCAGCAAGAGTTGAGTGGATACAAAATGTAAGAAGGGCGACTGCTGATTTACTCACAGCAATAAATAATTATATTTATTCTGACGAAAATGATGTTGATTTGGTAAAAATGAATTTAATGTCTGTAAGGGAAAAGAGTAATTTATTAATTCTTTATTTTGGGCCAGATAAAGTGGAAAATGATAAAGTTGATTTATTAAATAAGGGTGATAATATTTCTAAAAATCAGCATATAGTCAAGTTGATAGAAGATATATATATAGGATGTTGTAGTTATTTTATCAATATCAAGACAATGAAAACATGTAATGATTTGGATTCACTATGTAAGTCATGCCGTAAATCGGGAAGTGAATATGAGAATTGCAATATATATAATGAGCATTATTCAAATCAACAACAAGAAAATGAGTGTAGCTCTTTTATAAATGGCAATCTTGCAAAATGTCAGTGTGTTGCTGAACAGAATAATAAATTATTTAGTGATGTGGATATGTTAACTAATGCAATGAGGATATATCTTAAAATTGAATGGAATAGAACAAAAGAGAGAAAAGATAATTAATATACAAGCACTTTAGCCAATATGGTTAAGGTGCTTTTTTTGCACCTTGAAAGGAGGTGGTTACAGCTAAACACATCGGGGAAAGCCCGATTTAATCATTACAACAGGCATTGCCTGATCATATAGAGTAACTTTTAACAGCCAGTTAGGGATTATATCCCTGCTGGCTTATTTTTTTATCGAAAAGGAGATAAACGACATGAGAAAAGAACAGATTATTACGACAAATAACAAACAGATGGAGGAGAAAGGCATGAAGAACAGATTCATTCACTTTAAAAAGAGATTCGTTCCGGCATTATCCGGGGCACTTATGGGAGTAATGCTTATGAGCACTACTTGTTTTGCAGCAGGTACAGGTACTTCCGCAGTAACACAGCCGCTTGAGAACTTAAAGACACTTATCATTGCAGTCATTGGTGCTGTTGGTGTCATTATTCTTGCAAAGAATGTTATGGAGTTCGCACAAGCCTACCAGCAGCAGGATTCATCTACCATGAACTCCGCTCTGAAAGGAATTGTAGCAGGTGTCATGATGGCTGGTATTTCAACAGTTCTGACATTCTTAGGCTTCTAAGATTGGGGAAATGCAATTTCCCTTTTAGTAAAAGGAAAGAGGTGAACAACAAGTATGGATATTTTTAAGCTTGGAGACAAGATCCTTGCACTTCTTGAGGCAGTGTTTGGGTTTTGGAACAATCAGATATCCCTGGTCTTTGCAATGCTTGGACAGTCACCGGTCAGTTTCAAGGGCGGAGGTCCCTGGGCAGTCATTGAGGGTATTGAGCCGGTCTTTGTAGCGGTCGGTTCATCCCTCGTTGTGCTGTTCTTTGTTATCGGTTTCTGCTCGGAAAGCATAGATGTAAAAGATGAGATGAGGTTTGAATCAATCCTGCGTATGCTTATCCGACTGGGACTTGCAGAATGGTTTGTTGCAAATAATGTCACGATTATGAAAGCGTTTTTTACTTCCATAGGAAATCTGGTGGGACTTATATCTGCCGGGACAACGACGCAGCTTGCCATTGACAGGACACAGGCAGACATCATTAAGGGACTCGGATTTGGTGAGAGTCTGGTAATGCTGATACTCACAGCTTTGCTTGCAATCATCATTATTATCTGTGGATTCTTTATCATCTACACAGTGTATTTCAGGTTCTTAAAAATCCTGATTATTGTGCCGCTCGGTGCGATTGCATGCTCCACAATGGCAGGAAACAGAATGGTCAGTCATACAATGGCTACCTACTGCAAATATTTTCTTTCGTGTGTATTTGAGGCAGTAACGATGGCACTTGCGATTGTGGTATGTAATGCATTTATCAATGCAGGACTTCCGGCATTTACAGGAAGTTATGCTGACTGGGCACAGACGCTTATATGTCTGTGTGAAATGACATTTACGATTGCAATGACTGTCGGAAGCGTGAAGGGTGCACAGACACTTACAAGCAAGGCATTTGGATTATAGAAGGAGGCAGAAATGGATAATGAAAAGAAACAGGTTACTTATAATTCAAGTATAACCGGAGAAACGCAGGTGACATTTGATATCCAGCAGTATATGAATAACAGGGCAATGTTTATTGGTCTTATGTGTAATGAAGATGGATATGAGGAGCCTTTTGGGGATGTGACTGTGAATTTGTCGGTTGCAGCACCAAATTACTGCGGATATCTGAATGTGAATGACATGCCGGATATTGAAAAGTTTATTACAGATAACGACCTTGGAGAGTTTACAGGATTCACGCAAAGGAGCGGTTTCTGCGAATATCCGCTTTATCTGTTCAATGTAGATAAGCTTAGAGAACTGTGTCCGGATGGAATGGATAAGTATGAGGCAAATATCGGAATGACAAGAAAGCCGGAGACAAAGGATTTATCAAGATAGGAGGCAGGGACAATGGTAATCGAAGTAAACAAGGATATTGACCGCTATCAGGAATCGGTTGCAATGGGACTTACTGCAAGGCAGCTTATATTTTCCATTGCAAGCGTAGTAGTCGGTGGCGGTATCGTCCTTCTTCTTTACAAGTATATCGGTCTTACGGGTTCTGCTTATGTGGCAATTCCCTGTGTGGCACCGATTGCACTTGGTGGTTTCTATTCCTTTAACGGGATGAATTTCTACGAGTATATGGGAAAGAAACTGCATTTTATGTTTGGAAACAGGGCACTTACTTATGTGTCAACTGAGGGAGAGCCTGCAATAAAGCAGTTAGAAGCAGAACAGAATGAACAGGTAAAGAAGAAAGGCAGAAAGGCTGAACCGGAGACGGTAACAGCTGATTCGGCTGTAAAGAAGCAGGAGGAGTTTGAAGCGATGAAGAAAAAGACAAGAAATATGCTGCTTGGTCTTGTTGCAGTCATTGTGGCGGCAGCAGCAGGCATTGCAGCATATAAGGCGATGCATTAGATAAAAAGTATCTGACCGAAAGGTCGGGAACACAGCCCGCAGGGTGAAGTTCCCGGCGGGCTTTCATTATAAGAAAGCGAGGTTAGAGACATGGGTTTATTTACAGACGGATTTAAGTTATTAAAGAAGGCGAGTGAGCCTTTGTATAAGACACCTAAATCCATTCAGGAAACCATAGAGATTATGGCGGTAGCTGAAAACGGCATTTTTGAAGTAAGCAAAAATAAGTATTCCAAATGCTACCGCTTTCAGGACATCAATTACACGACAGCAACGGAGGATGAGCAGATTGGCATATTTGAAAGATACTGCAAGTTCTTAAATTCGCTGGACTGTAATTATAAGATTACGATCAACAATAAGAACAAAAATATGGATGACCTCCGTGATAAGGTTCTGATTGCTGAGAAAAATGATGGCTTCAATAATTACAGAAGAATCTATAATGACATCATTGAGGAGAAGATTATTGAGGGCAGACAGGGGATTGAGCAGGAGAGATACCTGACGATCACGATTGAGAGAAAGAACTTTGAGGAGGCAAAGGCACAGTTTGCAACCCTTGAGGCAACGATACACAAGGCTTTCATTGAGCTTGGTGCAGACATTGTACCACTTAATGGAAATGAGAGACTGAAAGTGCTCTATGACTATTATCATCTTGGAGATGAGGGCAGTTTTGATTTTGATATCAAAAAGGCTAAGAAGGTCGGGCCAGATTTTAGAAATGATCTATGTAATGGAATGGTGAAATATTTCCCGGACCATTTTGAGGATGAGAGTAAATTCTGCAAGGCACTTTTTATCAAAAAGTATCCGAGCAGTTTGTCAGACAGATTCATCAATGAGATTACTTCCCTTCCGGTTCATTCCATCACGAGCATTGATGTGGTGCCCGTACCAAAGGATCTGACCACAAAGGTGCTTCAGAAGAAATACCTTGGTATTGAGTCGGATATCATTAAGCAGCAGAGAGTCCGTAATAAGAATAACGATTTTTCTACGGAAATCTCATATGCCAAGAGAACGGAGAAAAAGGAGATTGAGGAAATCATGGATGATGTCCGTGAGAATGACCAGTGCCTTTTCTTTGTGGGAGTAACCATTATTCTTATGGCAGAAAGCAAGAAGGAGCTTGAGAGTGTATGTGAGACTGTGGAGACTATCGGAAAGCGTAACAGTTGCACGATTGATACACACTACTTAAAGCAGAGGGAAGCACTCAACACAGCACTTCCGATTGGTGTAAGACAGGTGGAGACAATGCGTACGCTTCTTACCCAGTCACTTGCGGTGCTTATGCCATTTAATGTGCAGGAATTAAATGACAGCACAGGAAACTATTATGGCATCAACCAGATCAGCAAGAATGTGAATATCGGCAACAGAAAGAAGCTCATTAATGGAAATGGCTTTGTATTTGGTGTGCCGGGTTCCGGTAAATCCTTCTTCTGCAAGATGGAGATGGGCAGCGTATTCTTGTCGGGTGATGATGAGATAATCGTCATAGATCCAATGAACGAATACTTTGATATTGCTGAGACTTATGGCGGAACTGTAGTAAATATGTCTACTTACACGGATAACTATGTGAATCCGCTGGAGATGGATGTGTGGAGCCTTGACCCGAATGATTCAAAGGGAATGGTAAGAGAAAAAGGCGAGTTTATGCTTGGACTTTGTGAGCAGTGTATCGGAGACAGTTTAAATTCAAGACAGAAGTCAATCATTGACCGCTGTGTGAGAAAGCTGTATATCGACATTGCAAGGAGCAAAGAGAAGTATATCCCTGTAATGAGTGACTTTTACGATATCCTTATGGCACAGCCGGAGGACGAGGCAAAGGACATTGCATTGTCATTGGAGCTTTTTGTAAATGGTTCACTTAACATCTTCAACCATCAGACAAATGTGGATGTGGATAACAGATTCACAGTATATGGCATCAGGGACTTAGGTACAGAGCTTAGTCCTATCACAATGCTTGTCATGATGGAGTCCATTCAGAACAGGATTGTTGAGAATGGTAAGAGAGGCAAGGCAACATGGCTCTATATTGATGAGTTCCATGTCTTACTTAATTCCGAGTATTCTGCAAAATATCTGCAGCAGCTCTGGAAGAAAGTGAGAAAACAGGGAGGTCTTTGTACCGGTATCACGCAGAATGTCGTCGATCTGTTGCAGAATTACACAGCAACCACAATGCTTGCAAACTCTGAGTTTGTGGCACTTTTAAAGCAGGCGAATACAGACAGTTCCAAGATGGCGGAGGTTATCGGAGTATCAGAGGCACAGCTTAGATTTGTAACCAATACTGCATCTGGAATGGGACTTATCAAGTGTGGTTCTGTGGTGATTCCGTTTGATAATCAGATAAGTAAGGATACGGATTTGTATAAGCTGTACAATACCAACATTCACGAGATAATTGAGATGAAAAAGCATGCAAATGAAAAATGTTAATTCTTTATGAAGTCATGAATTTTGGATTGACATATTTTCATATGACAGGTAATATAATATTAAAGACAGGCAACTTGAGTGTCTGCCAAGCGGCAAAGTAAGGTGTTGTGCCAGAGAGCAGTGCCTTATGAGCTTTATAAGGGTTTGACATTTACCACAATCTGGCTAGAGGTTAATCCTCGAAAGAAAATGTTAGAAGGGCTCTGCTTATGCAGAGCCTTTCTTAATCTAAGGATGTAGTGGAGAACTGTAATGAGGAATGTTTTAGATTGCATAAATGCATTTATTCCGCTATTATCAACCGAATATGAGCTTGTACTAGGGAGAAAAGGTGTTTCAGTTACATTAAGAATTTCATTTGATAAAAAAGATTGTTTTCATCTTATGGGATTACAATATCTGGTAGACAGACCTGAATTGAGCCGAGACAGAGGCAGAGTATTTGATGAGATAGCAGATGGAACAATTACAATTGAAAAAATAGAGTCATCAGATTTTTATAATAAGATAGAGCAAAGAGTTCATTTCCTGCCATTGCTTGAACAAATGATTGATAGTAATGATACTGTGTTTAAGTATAATAAGAAAGCAAATATGTATTCAATGATTGAGGCTGATTATCTTATGGAAAACAACGTGGAGAGCAGGAATCTATTTTTGTTTTTATCTAATGATGAAGGAGATAATTATTTCTGTCGTTCATTTTTTCCAGAGGAAAAGATGGATTATTCAAAAAATCAAGCATCGTGGACACTTCTTTATAAGAAAAAGATTGATTTATCAACCAGAATAGAGACAGTTCTTTACAATAGAATTAAATAGATTTTTACATAAGCCATTTGGACTAATCATCCAGATGGCTATTTTTTTACCCATTTTTGGGTAATGGATGTAGAAAGAAGGTGAGAACATTGAAGATAAAAAAGGTGGATGATAAGCCTATGGTCATTCACACCAAGGAGAAAGCCAAGATTCATGCCCACGAGCCAAAGGGTGCCAAGATTAAAGGCAGCAACATCTATACAGTAGAGAGAGGTCCGAAAGTGCATGATGCTAAAGCCAATGAAATGGATAAAAAAGCATCTGCAAAATTAATGCTTCAGAAAAGTGCTGGTGGAAAGCGTACTTATAGAAAGAGTACCATTCATCAATCGGAGGCTAAGGATAAAGGTCTTTCTAGGTTTAAGCGTAACATCAGAGAGTCAGGAACTTCCATCAAGACCAAGAACACCAATCTTCACATTGCAGGAAGAACGGGAGCACTTGCAGCTGGGGCAGTAACGGAGCAGGTGGAGGGCGGGCAGGAGGTATCGCAGGCAGCATATCTTGCATATGAATCAAGCCGACCTGTTACCGGAACTGCTTCTAAGGGTGCAGCACTTTTCAGGAAAAAGGCGGCAGCCGAGGCAAAGAAGCGTATCAAGAAGGTAGAGGCAGGAAAGAAGCTGGCAAAAAAGACAGCAAAGAAAGCTGCCAAAGATACAGCCAAGACGGTAGCTAAAGAGACGGCAAAAGAAACAGCCAAGACAACTGCCAAGGTTGCAACAAAAACTGCGACAAAGGCAGCTGCTACGGCGGCAGGAACAGCGGTTGCACCGGGAGTTGGCACGGCAATCGGCATGGCAGCCGGATATGCTGCAGGTGTGTCCATAGAGGTCAAGGATGAAAAGATGACCAACCGGAGCAGGAAGATAAAGTTCTTTCTGGATAAGATGAGAGCACAGGAGAATCAGACGGATAGCGTGGCAAAGCTGGTAAAGGATCTGATTGTGCGAAAAGCGATTACCTGGGTAAAGGCAGCTGCACCGATTATCGGATTGGTGCTTTTATTACTTGTTCTTGTAGTTGCCATGATTGCTGTTCCGGTTATAGCGGTGATAGCAATCCTTTACAATTCTCCATTTGCTTTATTCCTGCCACCACTTGAATCAGGAGATACAGTACAGACAGTAACGAGTGCCTATGTGCAGGAGTTTAACCGGGATGTGAACACGAAAGTGAAAGCAGATAACTTCTCGTGTCTTACATTTTGACGAAGGCGAAATGCCCGATGACGTATCAGTTACAATGGAGGCTCTCCCGAAATTGAGAGAGCTGTTCTCTGTTTCAGATGGAAAGGAGAGGTGATCTATGAAACAGAAAAAAGAAAACAGAGTAGCTTTGTTGCTCCACTGGGCCGGTGAGCAAAAAAGCTGGCTGTTCCTGGCAATTTTCTATCGGCGGTCAGTGGCCTTTGCATTATCGTTCCTTACATTGGAATTTACAGGCTGATGGACGCCACATTTAACAATGCCTGTACAAAAGAACTTGTGGTACAGACTGTGGCAATGATTGCCGCCGCTGTCACCCTGCGTTTTGCTCTATTTGGCTGTTCCGGCGTGGCAGCCCATAAAGGCGCATACGGCGCACTGTTCAACGTACGCTGCATGGTTGCGGAACACATGGCTAGAGCGCCTTTGGGAGCCTTGAACGAACGGCGTACCGGGGATATAAAAACGGTTCTAAATGAAGATATTGAAAAACTAGAGCTGTTCCTGGCCCATAACCTTCCTGACCTTGTGTGCTATCTGGTTGGGCCGGTAGTCATCTTTGTTTATCTGATGACAGTTAATGTTCCGCTGGCATTGATCTCCCTTTTGCTTCTTATAATAACAAACAGCAAAACAGGAAAGAAAAATAAAAGCCTGAAAACAACCAAGAA
>OGDD01002454.1_pt1 | contig 11248 bp, 10 predicted proteins | sample 1570301 | NCBI WGS metagenome assembly OGDD01 (sample SAMEA2581971, study PRJEB24529) | metagenome | biome: Human gut stool | place: China | collected 2011 | reverse complement strand
AATATATAGGGGGGGGGGGTAAAATAAAATCAAACCAGCCCTTAGCCATAGCAGGGCATGGCGAACAAAGGCTTATTATATGGAGGAACCAGACAAATGAAAATGCTGAAAAAACTGCTGGCCGTTGTGCTGACCGGTGCAATGGCCCTGACCCTTCTCACCGCTTGCGGCAGCAACGCTGTGAATGACAAGAACATTGCGGATGCTCTGAATGACATCGTCAAGAGTTCAGTTGCAGCCGGACTGACCAAGGATTACACCTTTAAGCCCCGGACGGATGAACAAGCGATGGCAAAAGCTATCGCTGCGTTGTCCGAGGCGGAGTGGAACACAAAGGGGGATGGGGACAATAAATTTTCTGGGCCAGTCATGAAGATTCTTGGGCTCAATGAGGGCGGCAAAAATGAAACAAGCCGCTTTGTTTGGTGCGGAGCAGTTATTGCCGATGAGATCGGGGCAACCGGACAGGCTTATAATGCGATGAATAATATCCTGAGCCAAAACGCTGCGAATGCAGATAAGTTGACAGGCAAAAAGCCCGGAAACATCCGCTACATAGGCACTGCACTTGGTACTATGACCAATCACGATGGAAAGCAGACAACGGTGCGCTTCATCGTAGTCACCGCAGATGCTGTGGACCCGGAAAAGACATGACCGTTATCCATAAATAATGACAGCAAGGCCCTGGAGCATATCGCTCCGGGGCCTTGCTGTTTTTTGGGTTTGGGTTATGGGCGGGGGCAGCTTCTTCGTCCGCCTGCTCGGCCAGCAGGGTGTTCTTGATGCCAGAAAACGATGACATATCTTTTTCCTCTTTTATTTTACACGAACCAGCGACCCGACCACCTCACAATGTGTGCTGTGGGGGAACATATCCACCGGCGTGAAGCCCTCGGCGCGGTAGCCTTTCTGGGTCAGGAGCGCGAGGTCGCGGGCCATCGTCTCGGGGTTGCAGCTGACGTAGACCACCCGCTTCGGGGCCATGCGGGCCACGCTCTCGAGGAAGGCGGGCGTCGAACCCTCCCGGGGCGGGTCCATGAAGACGACGTCGGCCTTCTGGCCCGCGTCGGCGGCTTCCCGTATCCATGCGGTGGCATCAGCGGCAAAGAAGCGGGCGTTTTTTACGCCGTTGTGCTTCGCGTTGCCGATGGCGTCCCGGACGGCGTCCCGGTTCACTTCCACGCCCACCACCTGCCGGGCCTTGTCGGAGGCCGTCAGGCCGATGGTGCCGATGCCGCAGTAGGCGTCGAGGACGACTTCTTTGCCGGTAAGGTGGGCGGCATCGACGGCCAGCCCGTAGAGCACGGCGGTCTGGACGGGGTTCACCTGATAGAAGCTGCGGGGGCTGAGGGCGTAGGTCTTGCCGCAGAGGGTGTCGAGGATGAAGCCCTTGCCGTAGAGGACTTTTTCGTCCTCGCCCAGAACGACGCTGGTGCGGCGGGGATTGTAGTTCTGTACGACGGTGGTGACGGGGACGCCCCGCTTTTCGGCCTCGGCCAGCAGGGCTTTCACGAAGTTCTTCGCGCCGGGCAGCACGGGCTGGGCCGTGACCAGCACCACCATCACCTGGCCGGTGGCGACGCCCCGGCGGAGCAGGCAGTGGCGGAGCAGGCCGGTGCCTTTGTCCTCGTGGAAGGGCTGGTAGCGGCAGGCGTTGGCGGCGGCGCGGACGGCCAGCATCACCTTGTCCAGCACTTCATCCTGCAAAAGGCAGCTCTCCACCGGCAGCACCTTGTGGGTGCGGGCCGCGTAGATGCCGGAGGTGAGTTTTCCACCGGCGGCGGGGGCAAAGGTGGAAATGACCTTGTTGCGGTAGTGGTAGGGCGTTTCCATCCCCCGGATAGGGGCGACAGGGCCGTATTTGCCCAGCAGGGCGCGGACGTCGGCCTCTTTCTTTTTGAGCTGTGCGGCGTATTCGGTGGCCAGCATCGGGCAGCCGCCGCAGTTTTTGGCGCGAAGTTTGCAATCCATCTCATATCCTCCCGAAAGCTTGACAAAGCGATAAAAAATTACTATACTACAAATAGAAAAGGCACTGCGACAAGCGGTTGGCCCTTTTGGTTAGGATTCTATGTTACTAGAAAACCGTCACCTGCCGGGGTGGCGGTTTTCGCTTTTTACCTTGATTGTAAATACCAGTCCGAAAACATGGAATGTCAAAGTAATTGGCATATCTCTCACCTCCTTTCGGAAGTGGAGCCAACCGCCTGCCGTATGTGCAGCGCCTTTTCATCTGCTATCTTATCATAATGTTTAACAGAATGCAACGCGAAAGCTCCCATAACAGGGAGCTTTTTGTGTTATAAAGGCGGATGCTCAGCCATAGGGGTCATACAGGTCATATTCTTCCGCTTCTGCGTGCTTTTCGTTCAGTACAGCGATGGCCTGTTCCAGCTCGCTCTGAGAGCAGCCGCTCTCGCTCACCAGCGCCCGCACGGCCTGCGCGAGGTCACCGCCAAAGACGGTGTCCAGCCGCTGGCGCATGGTGTAGACGCCGTAGGCCCGGCGGGTGACGGTGGGGGCGTAGAGGTTGTGGTTCTGCTCTTTGGTGCAGGTGACCCAGCCCTTCTCTTCCAGCCGGTATAAAAAGTTCAGCACGGTGGCGGCGGCCCAGCCTTTCGCGGCCAGACGCGCACCGATGTCCCGCCGCGACACGGGCGGTTTGCAGTCCCACAGGGCCAGAAGCACCTGTTCCTCCGCCGCCGAAAGGGCTTTCAGCCTGTCCGGAATGCCATACATGGGGGCCATCTCTCCTTTATGAGTAAAAAAATAATTTTACATTTGTCTCAGATGCTGCCATTATAGCAAAAATCAGGAGAAAGGACAAGAGCAGAAAACCCAGCGGTCATGCGGTTCTCCACTAGCTATTTTACAAATGTCTCTAAAAATGTCCTCTGCACAGGGACATTTGTGCGCTTCGTGAGCCCGCCCGGGCTTTGACGGCTCAACTTTGTGCAAAGATGCTCTTGTTTTGCACCCCCAAAAACCATTATACTACGGACAAATCCAGAGCACAACGCCCGAACGGGCCGTCAGATAGAGGAAAAGGAGAGAACACGTCATGGCACGAGTTTATAATTTCAGCGCAGGTCCCAGCATGTTGCCCGAAAAGGTGCTCAAGCAGGCTCAGGCAGAGCTGCTCGAATACGGCGACAGCGGCCAGAGCGTGATGGAGATGAGCCACCGCAGCAAGTGGTTCGACGCCATCATCACCGACACCGAAGCCACCCTGCGCCGGGTGATGAACATTCCCGATCATTATAAGGTCGGCTTCTTCCAGGGCGGTGCGACCCAGCAGTTCGCCATGGTGCCGCTGAACTTCATGACCACCGGCAAGGCCGACTACATCGTCACCGGCAACTTCTCCAATCTGGCCGCAAAGGAAGCCGCAAAGTTCGGCGAGGCCAGGATCGTCGCGTCCAGCAAGGATAAGAACTTCACCTACATCCCGGACGTGAACGCCATCGACTACGACAAGGATGCAAGCTACATCCACATCTGCCAGAACAACACCATCTTCGGCACCCAGTATGTGGAGGTGCCTCAGGTGGAGGGTGTGCCGCTGGTGGCGGATATGAGCTCCATGATCCTCTCCAAGCCCGTGGACGTCACCAAGTACGGCTGCATCTATTTCGGCGTCCAGAAGAACGTCGCCCCCGCCGGTATGGCCATCGCCATCGTCCGGGACGACCTGCTGGGTCACGCCGCCGACAATGTGCCCACCATGATGAACTACACCACCCTGCTGGCCAAGGACAGCATGTATAATACGCCGCCCTGCTGGTGCATCTACATGACCGGTCTGGTGCTCAAGTATCTGGAAAACGACATCGGCGGTCTTGCCAATATGCAGAAGATCAACGAGGCCAAGGCCAAGGTCCTGTACGACTACCTCGATGGTCAGGACTTCTTCAACAATCCTGTGGAGCACCGCTACCGCAGCACCATGAACGTCACCTTCACCAGCCCTGACCCTGACCTCGACAAGAAGTTCTGCGCCGAGGCCGCAGACGCCGGATTCGTCAACCTGAAGGGCCACCGCCTCGTGGGCGGTATGCGCGCCTCCATCTACAACGCAATGCCAGCCGAGGGCATCGACAAGCTGGTGGACTTCATGGAGAAGTTCCGCAAAGAGAATGCATGAGTTTTTGTGTATAGGGAGATAGGAAAGTATGTTCACCATCAAAACACTCAACGCCATCAGCCCGGTGGGTCTGGCAAAGCTGAACAAAAACCTGTTCGACGTCTCGGTGGACGCCGACGCCCCCGACGGCATCCTTGTCCGGAGCGCCGACCTGCTGAACACCACCTTCAATGACAACCTGCTGGCCATTGCCCGCGCCGGTGCCGGTGTCAACAATATTCCTCTCGACCGGTGCAGTGAGCAGGGCATCGTGGTGTTCAACACGCCCGGTGCCAACGCCAACGCTGTGGCGGAACTGGTCATCGGTATGCTCATCGCGGGCAGCCGCAATGTGGCGGCTGCCGCCCAGTGGACTCAGGGTCTTGCCGGTGACCCCGCCATGGCAAAGAGCGTGGAGAAGGGCAAAAAGCAGTTCGTGGGAAACGAGATCAAGGGCAAGACCCTCGGCGTCATCGGCCTGGGCGCTATCGGTTCCCGCGTCGCCAACTGCGCCATCGAGCTGGGCATGGAAGTCTACGGCTACGACCCCTATATCTCCATTGATGCTGCGTGGAACCTGAGCAGTCAGGTCCATCACTGCGTCAACCTGAATGATATGCTGCCCCTCTGCGACTACATCACCATCCATGTGCCGTATCTGCCCACCACCAAGGACACCATCAATGCCCAGACGCTGACCCTCTGCAAGGACGGTGTCAGGCTGCTGAACTACGCCCGCGGTGAGCTGGTGAACACCGACGCCCTGCTGGAAGCCCTTGACACCGGCAAAGTGTCCGGCTATATGACCGACTTCCCCACGGAAGCTCTGCTGGGTCGTCCGGGCGTCATCTGCACGCCTCATCTGGGCGCTTCCACCCCGGAGGCCGAGGACAACTGTGCGGTCATGGCCGCACAGGAGATCAGCGACTACCTCAAGAACGGCAACATCACCCACTCGGTGAATATGCCCGAGGTGCATCAGCCCCGCGCCGGCGGCAAGCGCATCTGCATCATCCACAAGAACGAGCCGGGCATGATCAGCCAGATCACCGCCCTGACCACGGAGGCGGGCCTGAACATCGAGAACATGGTGAACAAGAGCAAGAAGAACATGGCCTACACCATGCTGGACGCCACCGGTGCCGTGAATGATGCACTGGCCGCGAAGCTCTCGGCCATCCCCGCCGTCGTCCGGGTGCGCATCCTGTGATGCTGCGATAAAATTTCCTGAGGCCGCTGCCCTGCCGGGGCGGCGGTCTTTTCGTAGGCGGATACGCTTGAATCCCGTCATTGACCACAGCAGGGATTTGCGGTAAAATTATATCAGCCGGAGTGTCAGCCTGCGCGGCCCGCCCGGCTGAAGATGATGAATACAGGAGGTTTGTCCATATGAAGGCCAAAAGATTGCTTTCGCTGCTTCTCACAGCAGCCCTCATGCTGAGCATGATGACCCCGGTGCTGGCCGCCTCGGCAGAGACCGAATTGCCCCGCGCCTCTCAGACCCGGCTGGAAGAGACGAATGAAGTCGTCTCCATCCGTCTGCAGGCTACCGGCAAGCTGGTCTATGGCTCCCCGTTCGAGCTGTCGGTAGTCACCCGCCCGGCGGACGCGCAGTATATCGGCGTGGTGCTGGGCATCAAGGGCGAAGCCAAGGGCTACGTCACCCTCGTGCTCTCCGATAAGCTCCGCACCCTGCTCAAGATGATACCCCTGCCCCGCAAGATGTCCAAGACCCCTGATCAGGTAGAAGAGTTCAATGTCTACGCCTATGTCAAACAGCTCATCGACGGCAACGATGTCAGCGTGCTGCTGGGCGTGGCCGATGAGGTCGTCAAGGTGATGGATACCCTGAAATTCTATATCCCCACCCTGAAAGATATGTCCATGGGCCTGAAGCTCTCCCTCGAGCTCATCCGCCGCTACCTTCCCGAGGGTGCGTTCAGCCGCATCTATCTGGATGAACAGCCCGTGGATTCGGGCCGCTATGTCGCGGGTGCCGTGGCGCTGGAATCCGGCGATCTGAACACCGCCGGTGTGGCCATGTTCAAGATAAAGCCCAAGACCGAGGGCGTCCGCCTCTACTGGGCCGAAGACCTGCCCGCCGGGATGACGCTGGCCGAGGCTGAGGCACACAATGTCGGCGCTCTGCTGGAGTCGGACGGCGTGGTGGTCGATAATGCCAAGGTCACCTGTACTTATAAAAAGAAGGGCCTGTTCAGCAGCAAGTCCACGGAGTTCCCGACGCAGCCGGGTATCTACACCCAGACGGCAACAGTCTCCGGCAACTATTCCTGCGAGAAGATCACACGGACCATCGTTATCAATTAACATCAAAAGAAAAAACCTCCCGTGCGTCAGCACGGGAGGTTTTTTTCTGTCTTATTTACATCCGGAACCGCCAGCCCCAGCCGCCGCCACAGCAGCAGTTGCAGAGCAGATTGAGCAAGATCATGCTCCAGCACCAGCGCATCAGCCCGCCGGGCTGGGCGTAGGTGGTCTGGGTGCGATAGGTCTGGCCGGGATTCTGCATCCGGCGCAGGTGCATCTGGTACTCGGTGTTATTGGGGTCCAGCTGAACGGCGCGGCGGGCGTCCTGCAACGCGTCGATGCTGTTGCCGAGGCCCTGATTGGCCAGCGAGGAGAGGTAGTACCACCGTGCCGAGCGGCTGTTCATGCCGTCCAGCACCCGGCGGGCCTCCGCGTAGCGGCCATTGGCTACAAAGTTGCGGGCCGCCTGCATCTCGGGGCTGTCAGAGCCGGAGTAGCTGGCCCCGCTCTGCTGCTGGTAGCCGCCAAAGCCGAACCCGAAACCAAACGGGTCGAACCCGAAGCCGAAATCGCCCTGCTGCCAGCCGTTCTGGCTGTAGCCCTGATCGTATCCCTGCTGGTAGCCGCCCTGATAATAACCCTGCTGGCCGTAGCCGTAACCGCCGCCGGGCTGTCCGCCCATCTGGGGGCCGGTGTCGCCCTTGGTGATGGCGTCGTAAGCTGCCTGCACCTCTTTGAAGTGCTCTTCGGCGGTGGGGTCGTTGGGGTTCAGGTCGGGGTGCCAGCGCTTGCACTTGGCACGGTAGGCTTTCTTTATCTCGTCGTCGGTTGCGCCGCGCTGGATGCCCAGCACCTCATAGGGATCTCTCATGGGTCTACTTCCTCACGTCTCTCAGGCCATGCGCGGCCTTTTTGTTCCATACAATATTACAGTCTACAGGACAGTGCCTGCAAAATCAAGACAAAATCCGCCTTTTGGGCGGAATTGGTTACTTTTTTGGGGCCTCTTTGGCCTGTTTGCAGTTGTATTTGAGCCACACGCCGGAATACAGGATGTTCCGCAGAAGGTCCGCGTCCTCTACGCAGGGCAGACGCTCGAAGCTTCTGGCGCACCGGGCCAACAGCAGCTCGAAGATCTCCCGCATCTCTTCCTCGTAGCCGGGCTGACGGCTGAGGGAGCGCAGCGGATTGTATGAGCCCTTTTTTTCGTCCCGTGCCAGGTCATCGTAGGCGTCCAGCAGGTAGATGAATTTGCCCAGATGGAAGCCGATGCTCCGCAGCTCCGGCGACCAGTGGTCCTGCCTGTAGTCGAACAGCTCGGCCATCAGCTCGCCGAAGCAGCCCGACACAGCGTCGAGGTCTTCGCTGCCCTCGGCTTCCAGCTGAGCCAGCCGGTCGAGGCAGGTGCGGATGGCGTTGCACTGTCGGGGCCAGCGCTGTGCGGCGGTTTGAGCAGGGGAGTCCAGCAGTTTTTCGAAGCCGAGGCCCAGCAGGCTGTGGTCGTCGTTCCATTTATCGGCGGCGTTGTAGTAGTGGAGCGCCACGCTCATATCGGCGCAGTAGTCGGTGGGGCCGCTGTGCCGCCAATTTATCTTCCGGATGGGGTGGATGGGGCAGTGGCCGCTGCCGGTGATGCACTCGCTCTCGCCCTCGTAGAGGCTGGAAAGCAGCAGATCCAAGAACGTCAGATCGTAACTCAGCGTCAGACGGCCCCGCAGGCCGTGGAGCGCACCGATGCGGCGGCAGAGGCCGCAGTAGGCCGTGCGGTAGCGGGCCTTGGCCTCGTCGTCCAGCGCGGCCTGATTCGGGATGACATATCCAAACATACGTTAGCTCTTCTTGATGAACTGGGTGCCGCAGCGGGGGCAGGAGATCTGGATGCGGCCCCGGCCCCGGGGAACGCGCAGCTTCTGGCGGCACTGGGGGCAGCGGTAATAGTGGTAGAGTCTGCGGTTGTCCCACTGGTCCTTCAGGCCGCTGAACTTATTGCGGATGCGGTCCTTCACGGCGTAGTATTTATAATTTTCTTCGGTGCGCTTGGAGATGTTGCGGCTGAACATCCGGTAGTAGCACAGGCCCAGCAGCACCACGCCGACGTACAGCAGCAGCGGCAGACGGGTGAGGATATAGACCAGGATCAGCACGAGAGAGGCGATGTTCAAAAACTGGTTCAGACCATCGGTGCCGTAGCGGCCTATCATGAACTGGCGTATCTTTTCTTTCATAAACATCCTTCCTCATAAAAGAGGGGCGGGTGCGCCGCCCCTCTGTGTTTTTCTGCTTTCAGGATACCATGCAACCATGAGAAAATTTTGAACAGAGTGCAAACCTATCGTAAAGAGACGGCATTTAAGGGCCGCTCACTCCTCCCGGCAGCGGATGGTGAGGGAAACTTCGGTGTCCAGTGCACCCTCCATCCGGCAGTGGAGCTTTGCCGGGCCGGCCTCGCCGGTGGTGGCGAGATAGGTGCCTGCCATGCCGCCCCGCAGAGGGACGACGCTGGGGCCGAGGATGCGCAGCGGCCCCTCTACGCTCAGCTGAACGGCCTCACCACAGTAGGGCAGGAGGTTGCCGTTCTGGTCGATGGCCCGCAGGCTCACGGCGGCACAGTCCCAGGTGGGGCCGTCGGTCAGGATGGGATTGTGGACGGTGCATTCCAGCCGGACGCTCTGCACCGGCTCCTTCACGACGGTGCGGACGGCCCGGCCATGCCACACGGCCTCGAAGCGGTAGACGGCAGCGGGGCTGCCCAGCACTCCGATATATTTGTAGTAAAGCTGCACCAGCTCGTTCCAGCTCAGGCGCAGCGAGTACATCCGCGCCCGGGACAGGGGCGAAAGCTCCATGGCGTCCCGGCGCATCTCGTTGAGGATGGCGGCCACCTGCGGCGCGGCAGTGCGGTCGAGGCCCTCGTATTTCTCCAGCAGCAGGCCCACGAAATCGTGGATCTCGATGGGCGGGTGGGGCAGAGCCGCAAAGCGGCCCCGGCGGTCGGGGGTGAACTCGGCTACGAAGTCGTTGTCCCGGTAGAGCCGCAGGCTCTCGGCGTTGGTGAACGCCCAGCACGCCCCCGCAAAGCCGCCCGGATGGTCGCCCAGCGCCATGCTGGATGAGACTTCGAGCACGATGTCGGAAGGGGAGCGGGGCGTCTTCTGGCTGGCGTAGACGGCGGCAGAAAGCTTCGGGCTGCGGAACATATCCATCACACCCTGATAGCTGATGCGGTCGCCGCTGCCGAATTCGCGGTGGGTGTTGTAGTCGGTCATGCACCAGCCGAAGCTGCCCGCCACGCCCTGCTGAGCGATGGTGTCGTTGAGGACGGCGGCGTAGCGCAGGGCCTGCGCCAGGCGGTGGGGCTCGTCGTCGAAGGACTTGGCCGGGAACTGGGCGCCCTCGAATTCGCTGATGAGATAGCCTTTCCGGGTGTCGGGGGTGACGGCGGTGCGGGCCTCGCACCCGACGCCGCGCCCGTGGTAGGAGTAGTCAGTGTAGGCGTATACATCTTCCAGAAGCTGGCTGCGGCGGGTGCTGCGGGTGCCAGCCGTGGGGCGGGTGGGGTCGAGGCGGCGGACCGTCTCGTTGGTGCGCTTATAAAAGCTCTCGTCGTCGGCGCTGCCGCTGACCCGCACGCCCCACAAAAAGATGCTGGGGTGGCTGCGGCACTGGCAGACCATCTCGCGGCAGTTCTGCAGAGCCTGCGCTTTCCAGATGTCGTCGCCGACGTGCTGCCAGCCGGGCATCTCCACAAAGACCAAAAGGCCCAGCTCGTCGCAGGCATCGAGGAAGGCGGGGCTGGGGGGCGTGGTGAGGCGCACGGCGTTGCAGCCCAGCTGCTTTTTCAGGAGCTGAGCGTCCAGCCGCTGGATGCTGTCGGGCATGGCATAGCCCTGATAGGCGTAGCTCTGGCGGCGGTTGAGGCCCCGCAGCTCCACCCGCTGGCCGTTGAGGTAAAGCCCGCCTGCCACGAACTGCAGGGTGCGGAAGCCGAACCGGCAGCTTTTCTCGTCCAGCACCCGGTCGGGCAGGCCGCCGGTGCCGGGACGGATGAGCCGGACGGTCAGGGTGTAGAGGGTGGGATGCTCGATGCTCCACGGATGGACGCTGTTCAGTGCGCCGGTGATGGGCAGCGACAGCTCGCCGGTGTAGAACGCCCGGCTGCCCGAGGGGCTGCGGATCTCGGCCTGTAACGTGCAGCCCACCGTCTCGCCCACGGTGGCCGTGTAGATGCGGAAATCGCCCTCGGCCTTCGTCTCGATGAAGATGTCCCGCAGGTAGGCGGGCTCTTTCACGTCGAGGCAGACGGCGCGGCAGATGCCGCCGTAGGTCAGAAAGTCCATCTGCCCGCCGAAGGGCGGGATGTTCAGATCTTCGCGGCTGTCGCAGCGGACAGCCACCACGTTCTTCTGGCCCAGATGGAGAGCACTGGTCAAATCGACGGTAAATGCGGTGTAGCCGCAGCTGTGGTGGAACACCCGCCGCCCGTTGCAGAACACCGTGGCGTCATGGGCCACGGCTCCGAAGGTGAGCAGAACGGTGCGGCCCTCCCATTCTTTGGGCGCAAAAAACTCCCGCCGGTAGCCCGAAAGCTTCTGGTAGTCGTTCTCGTTGCAGTAATTGTAGGGCAGGGCCTTGACCGTGTGGGGCAGGCGCACCGGCTCAAGGGTCAGCTCCGGGCATTCCGGCCGCACGATGGCGGGGTCAAAGACCGGGGTGAAGAGCCAGCCGTCGTTCCAATCGTAGTGTTCCATGGCAAATGTTCTCCGTGGCAAAATACTTTAGTTCCTATGCTACCACAAAGTTATGAACGAAAAAAGAATCCGGGCCGGATTTTATCGGTTTCTGAATAAAATTTCA
>OGDD01002429.1_pt1 | contig 11382 bp, 9 predicted proteins | sample 1570301 | NCBI WGS metagenome assembly OGDD01 (sample SAMEA2581971, study PRJEB24529) | metagenome | biome: Human gut stool | place: China | collected 2011 | reverse complement strand
CGAGATCTACACTCTTTCCCTACACGACGCTCTTCCGATCTGATGTTAGATTAAAATTTTTTGAATTTAGAAAAGGATAGAAAATTAGTAGATAATTTACGAATTCAAATATAAATATATACCAATGCTCTCGAAATAAAGATATAATAATTATATTAGGTTTATAATTTATTGTATTATGTTTTTCTACGATGATGTTCAAGCTACAAATTGATAGGAAATGGACTTTACCAAGAAAGTAGATAACAATATAAATACTATATTTCAATGATCTAGTAATGATTATATCAGGAAAAGTATTTGCCAAAATTGCATGGTAGGTACTATTTAAGTTATATCATTAAGAAATGTATATGCATTGTTTTAGTATTAGATTTTTTTATTAAAAAGAGAGGAGATTTATAAAATGGCAGAAATAGAAAACAGCAAAGATCTTTTAAGCGTCTTATGGAGTGGAGCAGATATACTTCGATCAAAAATGGATGCAAATGAATATAAGGATTATTTATTAGGGATTGTTTTTTATAAATATTTATCAGATTCCTTTTTGATTAAAGTATATGATCTTCTTAATGATGAAAAGCCTTCATCTTTGAAAGCTGCATTAGAAGAATATAGAGAGGCGTTGAAAGATGAGAGTGCTGATGAGTTAATGGAGGAAATCAAGTCTACTTGTCATTATGTTATCGAACCAGAACTTACATATACTTGTTTTGCGGATGCAGCTAGAAATAATTCATTTAACAGAGAATATTTACAGAAAGCATTTAATAATATCGAGCAAAGTGATCCTTTATTTACAGATTTATTTACAGATATTGATTTGTATTCTAATCGTTTAGGAACTGGAGATCAAAAGCAAAGCGATACGATTTCTAGTTTAATCAAAGAAATTGATAAAGCTGATTTGTTAAATACGGATGATGATGTTTTAGGAAATGCTTATGAATACTTAATTGGACAATTTGCATCAGAAACAGGAAAGAAAGCTGGGGAATTTTATACACCTCAAGCTGTTTCTAAGATATTAACGAAAATTGCAATAGCAGGGCAGGAAGATAAAAAAGGATTATCTGTATATGATCCTTGTATGGGATCAGGTTCGCTTCTGTTGAATGCAAAGAAGTATGCGAAAGATCCAAGAAATATAAAATACTATGGTCAAGAACTTATGCCTTCTACATATAATCTTGCAAGAATGAATATGTTTTTGCATGGCGTTGCGCCAGAAAATCAAAAGTTAAGACATGGCGATACATTAGATGCTGATTGGCCTACAGATGAAGAAACAGATTTCAATATGGTTTTGATGAATCCTCCATATTCCGCTAAATGGAGTGCTGCACAAGGTTTTTTACAAGATGAACGTTTTAGTGATTATGGCGTGCTAGCTCCAAAGTCAAAAGCAGACTATGCTTTCTTGCTACATGGACTTTATCATTTGAAAAGTAGCGGAACTATGGCAATCGTATTACCTCATGGCGTTTTATTTAGAGGAGCTGCAGAGGGTAAAATCAGAGAGAAATTACTTCGTTCAGGGAATATATATGCTGTTATTGGGCTGCCTGCAAATTTGTTTTACAATACATCTATCCCAACTTGTATCGTTGTATTGAAAAAACATAGAGATGGAAGAGATGTATTATTTATTGATGCTTCGAAGAAATTCAATAAAGGGAAAAAACAAAATGAAATGACTGATAAACATATTGACTCTGTAATGGATTTATATGTACGAAGAGAGACAGTTGATAAAGAATCTTATCTTGCAAGCTTTGAGGATATTGAAAAAAATGATTTTAATTTAAATATTCCTAGATATGTAGATAATTTTGAAAAAGAAGAACCGATTAATATTCAAGAACTTTTAGTGGATATGAAACAAACGGATGCAGAACTTCAAAAAACACAAAATGAGTTTGTATCTATGTTACATGAATTAACAAGTTCTGATGAAAACATAATTTCTTCATTAAATGATTGCATTAAATTGATGGAGGAGGAATTATAATGATGAAACCTAAAATCAGATTTAATGGATTCACCGATGATTGGGAACAGCGTAAGCTGGAAGAGATTTATCAAAATATAGGAAATGCTTTTGTAGGAACAGCTACACCATATTATGTTGATACAGGGCATTTTTATCTTGAATCGAATAATATTAAGGATGGACAAATAAATAGGAACAATGAAGTTTTTATAAATGATGAATTTTATGAAAGACAAAAGGATAAATGGCTACATACTGGTGATATGGTAATGGTTCAGTCAGGTCATGTAGGTCATACTGCTGTAATACCTGAAGAATTGGATAATTCTGCTGCCCACGCATTGATTATGTTTCGGAATCCAAAAATAGAAATAGAACCTTATTTTTTAAATTATCAATACCAAACTATAAAATCCAAAAGGAAAATAAATAATATAACTACTGGTAATACAATCAAACATATCCTTGCGTCAGATATGTACAATTTTATTGTTGACGTATCTGATATAGAAGAACAACAACAAATTGCTAATTATTTTTTGGAGTTAGATCACCTCATCACTCTTCACCAGCGAAAGAAAAAATATACAAAAAAACCAATAATTTTACTAAAAATAACATTTTAATCACAAAGGAGATGGGAATTATGTCTGAATTAGAAACATTGCTAGAACAAAAATTGATTGATCAATTAGTTTATGGGGATTCACAGTGGACATATAGAAGCGATTTGAAGACGGAAGAAGATTTATGGAAAAATTTTAAGTATATTCTTGAACAGAATAATAAAGATAGATTAAATGGAGAAATGCTTTCAGATTCTGAATTTGAGCAGGTGAAAAATCAATTGCAGTTTTCTTCATTTTTTAAGGCTGGCGAATGGTTGGTTGGTGAAAACGGTAAGGTAATGGTTCATGTACAGAGAGATACAGAAAAGTTACATCTTGTTGTTATGAATCATGAACATATTGCTGGTGGTAGCAGTGTGTATGAAGTTATCAATCAGTATCGAGCATTTGACGAAAATGAAAAAAATACATATTCACGAAATCGTCGCTTTGATGTTACTCTTATGATAAATGGATTACCTATGATTCATATTGAACTTAAAAATAAACAGCATTCTTATATGGACGCGTTTTGGCAAATTAAAAAATATATTGGTGAAGGAAAATTTACAGGTATATTTTCTGCTGTTCAAATGTTTGTTATTAGTAATGGGGTCGATACAAAATATTTTTCGGCGGCAAGTGATACGGAGTTAAATCCTAAATTTATGAGTGGCTGGCTGGATCGTGACAATAATCCAGTAAGCGATTACCTTGATTTTACGAAAAGTGTACTTCGTATTCCTACAGCTCATGAAATGATTGCAAGATATACTGTTTTAGATGAAGATTCTAAAAGATTAATCTTATTAAGGCCATATCAAATTCATGCGATTGAATCTATACGAGATGCATCAAAAATAGGAAAATCGGGTTTTGTATGGCATACAACAGGGTCAGGCAAGACTCTAACGTCTTATAAAGCTACAAGAAATCTTTTAATGGATATTCCATCTCTTGATAAAACAATCTTTTTAATTGATAGGAAAGATTTAGATACACAAACTTCACAAGCATTTCAATCTTATGCAAATAATGATTTAATTGATGTAGATGAAACAGGAAATGTGAACGATTTAAAAAACAAGTTAAAATCAAACGATCGACAAGTAATTGTTACGACCATACAAAAACTACAAAGACTGATTACAAAACGTCTACAGGAAGGAACTCCTGAATATATTAAAATTAAAAACTTAAAAATTGCATTTGTTGTGGATGAATGTCATAGGGCAGTAACTCCAGCAACGAAAAGAGAATTGGAAAAGTTCTTCGGTAAGTCCATGTGGTATGGATTTACTGGAACACCTAGATTTGCTGAAAATCCTTATCCGCAATTAGGGGATTTACCTAGAACAACAGAAGAATTATATGGACAAATATTGCATCGATACACAATTCAAAACGCCATTCATGATAATGCAGTGCTTGGCTTTCAAGTAGAACATATAGGGCCAAAAAATTTAGTTGATGAAACGGATTCGGAAATCTACGAAAATGAAGTTCATATGATGAATGTTTTAGATGTTATATTAAACAAGTCCTATCATAAGCTAGGATTTCAAAATGGGAAAGGAATGACATATGAAGCAATCTTAACAACAAGTTCTATTCAAATGGCACAGAAATACTATGATCTTTTAAAGAAAGTAAAAAATGGGGAAACCGATATTATTGTTAATGAAAAAATGAAACAGGTTCTTCCAGATTTTCCAAAATTTGCGATTACATATTCTGTGACAGAAAATGAAGAGGGATCATTTGTAAATCAAAATAAAATGAAAGAATCTCTGGATGACTATAATCAGATGTTTTCAACTACATATGATTTATCACAGATTCAGATTTATAATGATAACTTAAATAAGCGTTTAGCTAGAAAAGATGCTAAATATAAGAGCAGAAGGGAACAGCTTGATTTAGTTATTGTGGTGGATCGTCTTCTGACAGGATTTGATGCTCCTTGTATGTCTACCATGTTTATTGATCGGCAGCCTATGGGACCTCATGATTTGATTCAAGCATTCTCAAGAACAAATCGTATCTTTGATAGTGATAAAAAATATGGACAAATTGTTACTTTTCAAGCACCTATACTTTTTAAGGAAGCTGTGGATAATGCTGTAAAATTATATTCAGCCGGTGGAACCAAAGATGCTATTGCGGCAGAATGGAATGAAGTTGAATCTGCATTTAGAAAGGCATTGGCGTCTTTAAGAATATCTGCAAAGACACCAGAAGAAATTCCTTCTATGTCTAAAAAAGAAAAAGAAGTGTTTGTAAAGATGTTTCAAAATTTTGATAGATTGTTCGCTCAGCTCAAGTCGTTTACTAACTATGATGATTCTATGTTAGAAAATTATGATATTACACAGGAAGAATATGATAACTATGCAGGACATTATAAAAATATACTGGAATGGCTAAAAAGTGAGCGAATAACCTCTGAAGAGATAGAACCAGTAAGTCCACAAATTGATTATGATTACGAACTTGTGGCGTATAGTCATACGAAAATAGATTATGAATATATTATCAACTTAATTCAAAATATTGTTACTTCGGAATATATAAATGAAGAAATTACACCAGAGGAAAGACAAAAGAAAATTGACGAAGTTAAGCAGTATATTGAAGAACTGGGAAAAGAAAATTATAAAGTTGCCGATATTATGTCAAACATTGTTTATCAAATTGAAGTAGATAAGAGTAAATATCGAGGGCAATCTATTTTGAATATTATAGAAAATATGAAACAAGAATGTATTGATAATGTAGTTAGCGAATTTTGTCAAACCTGGTACGCATCAAAAGAAGAAGTTTTGTATGCAGCTACCCATTACAGAAATAAAGAAATTCCAAATGAAAGTGCAATCAAAGCAACGATTGATTATGCAACCTATAAGCAAACTCAAGAAAATCCACTTCCAAAGTTTAAATATTATAACAAAATGATGAGTGAACTTAGAAACATAATGGAAGAAGAAATAAAACCACTGTTGTCAAGGTAAATAGACGGGAAAGGTTTCTTTGTTTAAATCAGTGTAAGCAATTTTATAAGTGGAGGTAGCTTATGGTAAACAATATAAACAAGGAAACCTTATTTTGTGAATATTATAAACAATGGATTGAAGTGTATAAAAAAGGAGCGATTAGAGATGCCACTATGGCAAAATATCTAATGACACAAAAGTGGGTTGAAAAACTTGTCCCAAATTTAAAGATAGGAGAACTAAATAGAACGGTTTATCAACAGATTCTAAATGATTATGCGAAAGAGCATGAAAGACAAACAACATTGGATTTTCATCATCAGTTAAAAGGAGCAATTTTGGATGCAGTTGATGAAGGTCTGCTTATTAGAGATCCTACTAGAAAGTCTATTATCAAAGGAAAAACACCAAAAGCAAAGAAAATCAAGTATTTGAATCAATTTGAGCTGCATGCCTTGATTGCAAACCTGGATTTAAAAGAAACGGTTAACTGGGATTGGTTCATTTTGCTTGTAGCAAAAACAGGAATGCGTTTTTCAGAAGCTTTGGCAATTACACCCGATGATTTTGATTTTTCAAGACAAACTTTGTCAATCAGCAAGACCTGGGATTATAAAGGTGAGGGAGGTTTTTTACCGACTAAGAATAAGTCATCTGTAAGAAAAATACAAATTGACTGGCAAATTGTAGTGAAATTTTCTGAGCTGATTAAGTCATTACCAAAGGATAAACCGATTTTTGTTAGAGAAGAAAAAATTTATAATTCTACAGTTAATGATGTTTTAGCAAGGCATTGTAAAGCTTGTGGAACTTCACTGATATCTATTCATGGTTTAAGACATACACATGCCTCATTGTTATTGTTTGCAGGAGTTTCGATTGCGAGTGTGGCAAGAAGATTAGGGCATGCTAGTATGACAACAACGCAAAAGACATATTTGCATATCATACAAGAATTAGAAAACAAAGATGTAGATCTTGTTATGAGAACTTTGTCTGGACTATAATAAGAATAAACAGAAAAATTGCTTACACTGATACTAAATACTATATTTACTAATATCGATACTCAAAATACGCAAAATCCAGTTTTGTTTTTACAATCTGGGTTTTTCTTTGTATCAATAAAACAGGAAGACATCATAGATAAATATGCATAATTTGCGTGTAAAAGAATGCATTGGCAATATAGGTATGATAAAATATTTTTCATGGCGGTGATAGAATGAAAAATATGACAGAGGGAAATGTTACAAAATTAATCATCAATTTTGCGATACCGGTTTTACTGGGAAATATATTTCAACAGTTTTATACAATGGCGGATACTATGATGGTAGGAAAAATATTAGGTGTGCAGGCTTTAGCGGCAATGGGGGCCACTTCCGCATTATCTAATTTAATGATTGGTTTGATTAGCGGGATAGCGATGGGGGTAACCATATTGATTGCGCAATATTATGGAGCCAAAGATGAAGAAGGAATGAAAACTTCTACAGCTGGGTGTATTCTTCTTTGTGTAGGTTCTACAGTATTGATCGTATTGGTTTCTATGGTGTTAAAATCGCCTTTATTAACCCTGTTACAAACACCGCAAAGTATTTTTATGGATGCAGATAACTATTTAAGTGTCATTTTTTTAGGATTGTTTATTACGATGGCATATAATATGATGGCAAGTATGATGAGGTCTATTGGCGATAGTAAAACACCTCTATATTTTCTGATTATCGCATCTTTATCAAATGTCGCATTGGATTATATTTTTCTGGTATATTTTCATATGGGAATCTTAGGTGCTGCATATGCAACCGTATTGGCACAAGGGTTAAGTGTAGTGTTATGCTTTTTCTACATGCGAAAAAAATATCCCATGTTTGTCTTAAAGAAGAAAGATTTCCATATAGAAAAAGAACTGCTGCTTCATCAGTTGTCTATGGGAATTTCTATGGGTCTTATGAATTCTATTGTGTCCATCGGTTCTGTTGTTTTGCAAAGTGCGGTAAATCAGCTTGGAGAAATTACGATTGCGGCCCATACAGCAGCTAGAAAAATAGTAGAAATGCTAATGCAGCCAATGATTAGTATTGCGATTGCAAATACAACATTTGTATCACAAAATCTTGGTGCGAAACAGTTCACACGTATTCGTACTGGACAAAGAAAATGTGTGCTCTTATGCACTGTATGGGTTGTGCTTGTTATTGTCATATCCTTTACATGTATTGACGCGCTGTTAAGTCTATTGGTCAATGCGAAGGAAACACAGGTTATGCTACTTGCGAAACGTTATTCAAGAATCAGCAGTTTATTTTATTTTGTCTTGGCTATTTTATTCATTTATCGAAATGGATTGCAGGGACTTGGCAATGGAAGAATACCCATTCTTTCCAGTTGTATTGAAATGGGAGTGAAAGTAGCAGCTACATTCTTATTGATTCCATTTACTGGCTATTATGGAATTTGTTTTGTAGAACCAATCGCATGGACGATCATGGGACCATTTCTGTGTTATTTCTTTTATCATGATCTAAGGAAAAAGGAAGTACAGAATTTAAAAACTGAATAAATAAATTATATACTTTATGGGAACACGCTGTGTTCCTTTTTTTACTTATACCATAAAATTTATGGTTTATTTCTGTTGTTTTACCATAAATTTTATGGGCTTCATAAACTCTATCTTATACAAAGAGGAGTATCATAAAATAAAATACTTCGAATATTATATTCCTTTTATATATTATACGACGTATAATATTGTTGAAGAAAGGTGATGCAGATGGTTTTTCAGTTAGGTTCTAGTTTGTTGGATGCCTGCGTACTTGCGACATTACATAAAGAAGATACGTATGGCTATCGTTTAACACAGGAAGTAAAACGGGTGATGGATATTAGCGAATCTACCTTATATCCAGTTCTTCGTCGCTTGATGAAAGAAGGATATTTAGAAACATATGATCAGCAGCATATGGGTAGAAATCGAAGATATTATCGTCTAACAGAGGCAGGAAAAGAAAAGTATAGAGAATATGTAAAAGAATGGGATGAGTTTTCTGATAAAGTATCAGATATTTTGAAGGGAGGAATAGAAAATGAGTAAACAGGAGTATATTCATCAGCTTAAAGCGAAATTAAAGGGACTGGATGAAAAGGAAATTGAAGATGCGATTACATATTGTGAAGAATATTTTGATGATGCAGGGGAAGGAAATGAAGAACAAGTAATAAAGGATTTGGGAACACCTGGCAAATTTGCGGCACAGTTAAAAGCCGAATCAATTATTCGAGAAGAAGAAACAGGTACAAAAAAGAAAAATAGTGCATTCCGTAATTTTTGGATTGTGCTCATTGGATTGTGTGCTTTGCCGCTTGCCTTTCCTATTCTGTTAGTTGTCGCAATCATCTTATTTACCGTGTTCATCATTGCGTTAAGTTTATTATTTGCACTGGTGGTTTCCGCTTTTGCAATCATAACTTCCGGTTTTCCTCTGCTAGTGAATGCATTTCTACATTTAGATGCACCAGGTAATGCCTTGATTGCGGCAGGAGGAGGTTTGTTTTGCATAGGACTGGCACTTTTGCTTGGCAGTCTTTCGTATTGTTTAGTTAAAAAATTATTAGAATGGGGAACAAAATTATTTTCATCTATATATGAAAAAGCAAAGGGAGGAAAGAGACATGAAAAAGCATAATAAGTTGTTTTACATTAGTATCACAGGTTTGCTTCTTGTTGTCGTAGGTACATGTATGATTGGTGCTGGAATTTCTGCTGGTGGAAGTAAAACGTTTCTTTCTGTAAACGAATCAACAGCTTCCTGGTGGCCATTTTCTGCAAGTGTTGGATTTGGTGATGGTGAGTGGGATAATAAGGAAATATTTCATGGTTCTGTCAAGAAATCGTTCACACCTAAAAATATAATAGAATTACATGTAGCAGTGGGAGATATAGAAATTCGAAAAGGAAATGAAAATATTTGTACTTTATATAATATTGCAGATGATAAATTTGAAATGAAAGAAGAAGATGGAAAGCTTTTTATAAAAGTTCTATCTTCAATAGGAAACAATAAGAATCAGAAATTGGTCTTGCAGCTGAAAGATCCTACGCAAGTAAAAGTTGTTTCTGCCTCTGTAGAAACAGGGGATGTAGATATTTCAAATATGGAATTAGAGGAAATATATGCGAAAAGCAATGTAGGAGATGTTACATTAAAAAATGTACAGGCAAAAGCAGGAAGCATAACAAGTGAAACAGGAGATATTGAAACTGTAAATACAATTTTTGATATGGTAGAAATAGGCAGCCAGGTAGGGGATATTGATTATGATGGCGATATAAAAGGCAATAGTAGTATAAATACAGAAGTTGGAGATATTAATGTTTCTTTAATGAGAGGGAAAGAGGAATATGGTTTTAAAGTTGTATCTTCATTAGGGGATATAGAAATTGATGATGAAAAATATGCTTATGGAGAAACTTCGTTAAATGCAAACACTAAGCAAAACATACAAATTAATTGCAGTACAGGATCTGTAGAAATTAATTTTAAATAATACCATAAAAGGGGCTGAAACAGTTGAGTGATGTTTAAATCCGCTCAAAGAGTTACAGCTCTTTTCTTGTCGTTATTGATGATATTTCTTGAAATTATATCTAAGACATACTAAAAGAAATTCTATTTTTACGTTTTCAGTCCCTTTCTTGTAAACCTGTGAATTTCATATTTTGCTTAAGCATTCCAAAACCTCCTTTTACTAGGCTGCTTTTCTGTTTTTTAACTACTTTCCAAAGTCAGTAGCAAGATTCTCATTTATCTTTTTCTGGAACTCTTTCTTTTTTATTGACATAATAAAATCATTGGTTATAATAAAAATATAAAATGTATCATACAATTGATACAAATTGAATGATAACTAATAGGAGGAAACTAAAATGAAGCATTTAACAAAAAAAGCAGAGGAAATGACAGTAAAAGAATTGGCATCTTATATTGATTATTCTGTATTAAAGCCAGAATTCAGCGAAGATGAAATTATTGCACTTACCAAAGATGGCGTGGAACTAGGGTGTGCTACCATATGTATAAATCCTGGCTATTTGGATTTATGTGAACCACTTGTAAAAGGAAGTGAAACAATGCTTTGCCCTGTATGTGATTTTCCTTTTGGGACAAGTTCAACAGAGTCTAAAGTTAAACAGGCAGAAATTGCTGCAAAATATGAAACAGTAAAAGAAATTGATATCGTTGCCAACTATGGATGGCTTCGCAGTGGAAAATATGACGAAGTGACAAAAGATTTAAAAGCAGTTGTTGATGTTTGTCATAAATATGGAAAAGAAGTAAAAGTTATTTTAGAAACAGATGCGTTAAATGAAGAACAAATTCGTAAAGGGTGCCATTGTGTGATGGATGCAGGTGGAGATTTTGTAAAAACAAGTACAGGGTTCTTGACTGGATTTGAAGCACATGGGGCTACACCAGAAGTTATTAAAATGATGCAGGAAGAAGTTGGCGATGTTTGTAAAGTAAAAGGAAGTGGATGTATCCGAACAAGAGAACATTTCTTAAAACTTATTGATATGGGAATTGACCGTATGGGAGTTGGATATAAATCAGTTCCTGTAGTACTTGATTTGAAAAAATAAATTGAAATGAACCTTATTATTTGAATCCCTAAATAGTAAAGGTTCATTTTTTATATGGAAATCTTCTTTGAAAGAATGAAGGATAAGATGTTTTATGAATATGTATTTGATTAATTGAATACTTTGTATATAGTGAAA
>OGDD01002427.1_pt1 | contig 11387 bp, 8 predicted proteins | sample 1570301 | NCBI WGS metagenome assembly OGDD01 (sample SAMEA2581971, study PRJEB24529) | metagenome | biome: Human gut stool | place: China | collected 2011 | reverse complement strand
CTGTCCCTGCTCCCATAGCGCGCGCCGACGCGGTATCGCGGGCTCAGCGCTTGCTGCATGCCGCCGGTTCGACCGCAAAGGAGGCGGTCGCCACCGTCGGAGCGCCGGTAAAGGCGGCGGCTCGCACGGTCAAGCGTCACTTGGTGCCCCAGTACACGCTGGGCGAGGAGATCGCGAACTCCATCACGCACGGCATAGGCGTCGCCCTCGGCATCGCCGCGCTCGTCGTCATGGTCGTGAAGGCGGCCATGCATGGGGCCCATCCGGCGTCGCTCGCCAGTGCGATCATCTTCGGCATCGCGCTCATCCTCGAATATCTCGCATCGACGCTGTATCACGCCATTGCCGCCCCGGCTGCCAAGCGCGTCTTTCGTGTGATTGACCATAGCTGCATTTACCTGCTCATTGCGGGCACGTACACCCCGTTTTGCCTCATCACGCTGGCCGATGCCGGCGGTATCCCGCTGTGCATCGCCGTGTGGGCGATCGCAATCGCGGGCGTGCTGTTCGAGGCGTTCATGCGCGAGCGCCAGCCCCATTGGCTCACCGCCGTAATCTACATCGCGATGGGCTGGCTCGTCGTCTTCCGCTTGCCGCAGCTCGTCGCCGCGCTGCATCCCACCGCGCTTGTGCTGCTTGCCGTGGGCGGCGTGTGCTACACCGTCGGAGCGGTGTTTTACGTTCTCAAGAAGATTCGCTATATGCACAGCATTTTCCACCTGTGGGTTCTTGCCGGCAGTGTGCTGCAATTCTTGGCGGTGGTCCTCTTCGTGATCTAGCTATTTGGTGCGTAAATCCTCGGATGTGTAATGAGGGACGGGTGCACATTACACATCGATTTGCGTGCATCGTGCGATGTGTAATTCGCACCCGTCCCTCATTACACATTGCTCGCGCCATACACCTACCCAGGAGGTTTGAACCCGTCCCCATGGACATCACCATCAGTATCATCACCACACTCGTCCTTACCATCGTCAACGGCTATTTCTCCATGTCGGAGATGGCCCTCACCACGGCCAAGCGCGCCGTGCTCGAACACGAGGCGGAAGGAGGCGACCGTCGCGCCGCCCGAGCCGCTGAGCTCGCGGCCAATTCCGGCAACTTCCTCGCCACCATCCAGGTTGCGATCACGCTCGTGGGCTTTGCGTCTTCCGCGGTCGCCTCGACGAGCCTGTCCGACCCGCTCGCGCAGTGGCTGTCGAGCTTCGGTATCGATGCGCTGACCATGGTCGCCCCCGGCCTCGCGCCCGTATTCATCACGCTCGCCGTGTCTTACCTCTCGATTGTCGTGGGCGAGCTTGTTCCCAAGCGCATCGCCCTGGCCGATGCCGAGGGCATGGCCAAGCGCGTCGCCAAACCGCTCACGGTGTTCCAGAAGGTCGCCCGCCCGCTCGTCTGGCTGACGCAGGCCTCCGCCGACGGTCTCGCCCGCATCTTGCGCATCAAGAACGCCGACGACCGTCAGAACGTCTCCGAGGAGGAGATCCGCTACATGATCAACGAGCAGGACACCCTGCTCGACGAGGAGAAGCGCATCATCCACGAGGTGTTCGACCTGGGCGACGCCTCCGCGCGCGAGGTCATGGTGCCGCGCGTCGACGTGACCATGGCCGAGGATATTCAGACGGTCACCGAGGTCATGAACCTCATGCGCCAGACGGGCTTCTCGCGTATGCCGGTGTTTCACGAGGATCAGGACGGCGTGGTCGGCATCGCCCACATCAAGGACCTGATCGGCCCCGTCATGGGCGGCGAGGGCGATCGTCCCGTGTCCGAGTTCATGCGCGACGCCACCTTTATCCCCGACACCAAGGACATCCTGCCCCTGCTCTCCGAGATGCAGACGGCGCATGACCAGATCGTCGTGGTGGTCGATGAATACGGCGGCACTGCCGGCATCATCACCATCGAGGACATCGTCGAGGAGATCGTTGGCGAGATCGAGGACGAGTTCGACCCCGACAACAAGTACCTCACGCGCCTCTCCAAGCGCGAGTGGCTGGTCGATGGCCGCTTCCCGTGCGATGACGCGATTGAGCTCGGCTGGCCCATCGAGGAGAGCGACGAGTATGAGACCATTGCCGGCTGGATCCTCGATCTGTGCGACTCGCTTCCCGATATCGGCGAGGTTTTCGAGTCCGATGGGTACAAGTTCAAGGTGCAGTCCATGCGCGGGCAGCGCATCTCGCTCATTCGCGTGATCGCGCCTCTCGAGGAGCCCAAGCCCTCCGAGGAGGAGCGCGCCGCGGATGTTCGGTCCGGAGTCGAGCGCGCGATTCGCGAGCACGTGCAGGAGAACGCCACGCGTTCCCGTTCGGTGCGTGCGGGCGCGAACATCTCGCCGGATGATCTCACGCCCGAGTACCAGCCTGAGCAGAGCGAGTAGGGGCGACGCGTCTCCGGCGGGGCGCGAGCAGCAAGGCGAGTGAGCCGCGCTGGCGCCCGGATGCTAAGCGAGCGCGTGCGCGAGGTGCACATGTCGCTCCGTAGCGATGTAGTCGATCAGCGCCGTTCGGGCGCCGATGAGAAAGGTAAGGCCATGGCCGATTTGTTCAACATTCTCAAGGTCACGGTGGGACCCAAGAAGCTGACCGCCCGCGTGCTTGTGAACCCTGGCATGCCCCTCATGACGTCTGAGGACGTTGAGGCGACCGCCCGCGTGTATTATCTCGCCCCCGCCATCGCCGAGCACATGTGCCTGGGCGATGCGGGTTCCAAGTTCCAGGACTGCATGGGCCATACGGAGCTTGCCCACCTGCTCGAGCACCTGACTGTCGAGATCATGAACGAGACGGGGCTCGCCGGCGGTATTTCCAGTGGTCGCACGCGTGGTGTGATGGGCGACGATCGCCTGTTTGACGTTGAGATCTCCTGCCCCGACGACGCGCTCGCCGTTGGTGCACTCTCCTCCGCTTCTTTCATGATGAATTGGGCGTATCTGCACGCCGATCAGACGCCGCCGGACTTCCCGGGCACGGTTGCCGCGCTCGCAAGCCTGGTTGGCAGCCTGCGCGGGGAGGCCGCTGCAGGCGATGAGGCCGGTGCTAGTTCGGGTGCCGCGGCGAACGGCGCCGAGTGCGGGGCCGAGGATTTCGGCCCGATCGATACCGAGGGCGCTTCCGTTGTCGCGCATGATGACGTCGAGGGCGCCGTCTTCGGTGGCGCTGCCGCCGAGTAGCGGGACGTTGCATCGCGTTTTCGCGCCGGCATTGCCGCCGTGCCGCCATGTCCCTTGAGGATATGAACGATTCTGCCGGCAGAAATGGGAGCTTATGAACGATGCGTTCATAAGCTCCATTTTTGTACAGCTCTCTACCTGGGAAAACGTCATGGACTCATGAGTGCGATTTTTGCAATCGTTCATATCCTCCAATCGTTCATAAGCTCTCGATTGCGCACGGGTTTCAACCGCACATGGTTCCTGATGGCTGCGCGTCGCGTCGCGTTGCCTCGTTGAGGGCTCGTCGGCCTGCGGTTCCCAAGGAGCCAAGAGGGGCTTCCGGTCCGATCTTTTGAATGCGGCTCTGCAAACGAATGACCGTTTACCATAAAATAGATACCGTTCACGGTTGCATGAAGGCCCCATCTCGGTGCTGCGGCTTGACGCGGCTCGCGGGGGATTCTTATACTCCAAACCGCAACAAGAAATGAGGAAGGTTACCTCGACGCGCTTCGTGGGCCTGACCAAACTCTTGCAGTGCCAAGCGCCGCCCAGTGGCGGCATTCTTGCGCAACCGCACAGTTTCGGTCCGGTCTTTTTTCATGCCGCGATGCGGCAACACGAGGAGTGATTACGAAATGGGTTTCCTTTCGAACTTGTTTGGCGGTAAGGCATCTGCGGTCGAGCAGCCGGCGACTGAGGACGGTCGTACGGCCGAAGCCTTCCCTCAGGCCGCCCCCGTTGCGACGATTCTCTGCCCAGTATCCGGCACTGCGATGGACATCTCTGAGGCGAACGATCCCGTCTTTGCGGGCAAGGCCATGGGCGACGGTATCGCCATTGTGCCGAGCGAGGGTGTCCTCGTTGCGCCTATTTCTGGAACGGTGGAGGCCTTGTTCCCGACGGGCCACGCGCTCGCTATCAAGGACGAAGCCGGCATGGGGGTCATGCTCCATATCGGAATCGATACGGTCGACATGAAGGGCGATGGCTTTATCGCTCACATCGCTCAGGGCGATCGCGTCGAGGCGGGCCAGATTCTCGTTGAGTTTGATCGGGAGAAGATCGCGGCCGCCGGTTTCGAGGACACGACGATGATGGTCGTCACCGAGCTCGGTTCGGACCTCTCATTGGCCAAGTGCCCTGCCGGCGTCATCGCGCGCGGCGACGTTGCCCTCTCCCTGATTCGCTAGCCGGTTGCTCGAACCGAGGTCACAGCCGTGTATATCAAGCGTGTCTACAACAACAATGTCGTGATGGTCGACGATGCGGGAACCGAGCGCATCGCCGTCGGCAAGGGAATCGCCTTTGGTCGCAAGCGCGGAGATGTGGTCGATTCGGCGTCCTTCGAAAAGGTCTTCACCCTCGATGACCCCACGCAGCTTTCGCGCCTCGAGCGCCTCATCAAAGGCATTCCGAGCGAGTACCTGCTCATCGCCGAGGACATCGTTTCGATGCTTCGCCGCGAATCCAATTCCGTTATCGATGACAACGTTCTCATCGCCCTGACCGACCATATCTCCATGGCCCTTGAGCGCGAGCAGGCGGGCATTGTATGCGACAACCCTCTTCTCTTCGAGATCAAGCGCTTCTATGGGCGCGAATTTGAGCTAGCTCTCAAAGCACGGGAGATCATTCGCGGTCATCTCGGCATCGAGATCTCCGAGGCGGAGGTGGGCTTCATCGCCTTGCACATAGTGAATGCGACGATGAAGCAACGTGCCGACCATTTGATGCTTTCAATCAAGATGATCAACGGCATCCTCAATACTGTGGCCGAAACTTTTGGGCTCACGTATGACGAGGGTAGCGTCCAATACGAGCGCTTTTTGCGCCACCTTCAGTTCTTCTCCCAGCGCGTGCTCGACAAGAGCATCGCGCAGTCCGAGGACACCTTCCTATTCCACTTGGGTAAAGACCAGTACCCTGATGCGCTTGAGTGCACCGAGCGCATCGGCGCGCATATCGAGCAGGAGTATGGCTGCGTCGTGAGCGATGCCGAGAAGGGATATCTGGTGTACCACATCGCGAATCTCGTACACGCCCCGCATGCGGACGCGTCGGGGGAGTCGCCTGCCGCAGCGGGCGATCAACAGAAAGGAGCGTAAGGCAATGGCAAATAAGCTGAAGAGTTCGCTGGAGGTGTTTTCCAAGTCAATCGTCCAGCCGCTGATGTACCTGTCCGTGGCGGGCACCGTCCTGATCTTGGGAATCCTCCTCACCAATCAGACCATCACCTCGATGGTTCCCTTCCTGCAGCTGCCGTTCTTTGCCACCATGGGCAAGATCATCTACAACAGCCTGATGTTCATCGTGAACAATCTCGCGGTGATTTTCTGCGCTGGTATCGCCGGCGCGATGGCCAAGAAGGACAAGGGCCATGCGACGCTCATCGGCCTCATGTCCTTCTTTCTGTTCCTGAATGCCAACAACATCACCCTCGAGGCGCTCGGCATGCTCGCTGAGCCCACGCAGCTCGGGTTGGTCGGCACCGGCCAGAGCGAGGTCCTGGGCATCCAGGTGCTCGATATGGGCGTCTTTGGCGGCATCATTCTGGGCTGCATCGCCGGCTGGGTCTTCAACAAGTTCGGCGGTAAGCAGTTCCCGATCGCCCTTTCCATGTTCTCGGGCGTCCGTTTCCCGTTCCTGATCATGATCTGCATCTCCCTGCTTCTCGGTGTGGCCGCTTGCTATGCTTGGCCTCCCGTGCAGGGCGGTATCGCCTCGCTCGCCGGTATGATCCAGGAGAGTGGCAACATCGGCCTGTTCTTGTACGGTATGCTTAACAAGCTGCTCGTCCCGCTCGGCCTGCACCATCTCATTTACACGCCCTTCCAGTTCTCCGATGTGGGCGGCACGCTCGCCCTGGGCGATACGGTTATCGCCGGCGCCTATCCGATTCGCGTCGCCGAGATGGCCATGGTCGGTCAGCCGTTCTCCGCGAGCACCTACTTCAATAGCTACACCTTCAACAACCTGTGGCCCTATCTGGGTATCGGCACGGCGTTCATCGTGACCTCCTACAAGCGCAATCGCGACAAGACCCGCGCCATCATCCTCCCGCTCATCATCACCGCGATCCTCACCTGCATCACCGAGCCGATGGACTTCCTGTTCGTGTTCGCCGCTCCCGTGCTGTTCGTGGTCCACGCCGTGCTGTCCGGCATCAGCCTCGTCTTGCTCAAGGTTCTGAACATCCCTGCGGCGACCGCCGGCGGTATCATCAACATCGTCGTCTCCAATCTGGTGCTCGGCGTCGAGAAGACCAACTGGCCGCTCATGATCGTCCTCGGCGTCATCAACGCTGCCCTGTACTTCGTGGTCTTCACGTTGCTCATCAAGAAGCTGCACCTGCACACCCCTGGTCGCGAGGGCGAGGAGGACGACGTCGAGCCTTCCACTGCGACGGAGGCCGCCGCTCCCGCTGACGAGGCAGCTGCGTCCGCTGACGAGGTTGCCGCCGCTCCCGCCGCCGGCGACCCTGTGCTCGATCTGATCGCAGGCCTGGGTGGCAAGGCGAACATCCAGTCCACCGAGAACTGCTTCACCCGCCTGCGCGTGAACGTCGCCGACGAGTCCCTCATCGATGAGGACCTCATCAATCACATGAAGAACAGCGGCATCGTTCGCAACGGCAACGACATCCAGATTATCTTCGGCATGGAGGTCGCAAAGGTCCGCGGCCAGGTTGAGGAGGCCCTCGAGAACATGTAGGCCCGCAAATGAGGGGCTCTTGGGATGGCGCGTCGAGTGCGATGCGTTCGACGGCAGTCCCGACCCCCCCCTTCACGTCGGCCTCGTACCGGGGCCGGGCGCGCAAGCCCGTCCGGCCCCCGTCAGCACGGTCCCGCGCCGCGTATCGCGCGGCGATTCCGCGCCGTTTCAGACATGGGCAAGCGCATTTTTCGTTTCACGCATGAGAAAGGATGCACCATGATCATCACCCTCGCCGGCGGCGGCTCCACCTTCACTCCCGGTATCGTCAAGTCCATCGCGCTGCGCAAAGAGGAGCTCGAGGTTGAGGAGATCCGCCTGTACGACATCAACGAGGAGCGCCAGCGCAAGGTTGGCGTGCTCGTCGACTGGATCTTGCACGAGGACCTCGGCCTGGACATCAAGTTGACGGTCACCACCGATAAGAAGACCGCCTTCTCCGACGCCGACTTCGTCTTCGCCCAGATGCGCGTGGGCGGTTACGCCATGCGCGAGCAGGACGAGAAGATCCCGCTGCGCCATGGCTGCGTCGGCCAGGAGACCTGCGGTTGCGGCGGCCTCGCTTACGGCATGCGCACCATCTTCCCGATGGTCGAGCTCATCGATGATGTGGAGAGGTACGCAAAGCCCACGTATTGGATCCTCAACTACTCCAACCCTGCTGCGATCGTGTCCGAGGCGTGCCGCGTGATGCGCCCGAACGCCCGAATCATCAACATCTGCGATATGCCCATCGCCATCATCGACCTCGTGTGCGCCGCGCTCGAGATCGACAAGAAGGACGTCGAGTACGATTACTTCGGCCTCAACCACTTCGGTTGGTTCACCAGCATCCGCCACAAGGGCGAGGAGGTGCTGCCGCAGCTGCGCGAGTACATCAAGGAGCATGAGATCCTGCTCCCCAGCAGCTATCTCAAGGGTATGAGCTCCCTCATGAAGTCCAACACCGACAACGAGGACGAGAGCAAGCAGAACCGCCACACGAAGGGCAGCTGGTATTACGTCTGGAAGGGCGTTTACGAGATCATGGAGCTCTTCCCGGAGTACCTGCCCAACACGTATCTCAATTACTACCTGCAGCAGAAGGAGTTCGTCGAGCATTCCAACCCCGAGCGCACGCGCGCCAACGAGGTCGAGGAGACGCGCGAGCACAACCTGTTCGCCGGCATTGACCGCTATGAGGCCACGGGCGAGATCGACGAGAGCACGTTCTACGCCGGCAGCCACGGCGACTGGATCGCCGATCTGGCCGTCGCGCTCAAGAACGACACGAAGGCGCGCTTCCTGGTGATTTGCCAGAACCGCGGCGCGATCCCGAACATGCCCTATGACGCGATGGTCGAGCTTCCCGCGTATATCGGCAAGAACGGCCCCGAGGTCATCTCCCGCGACAACATCCCGCTGTTCCAGCAGGGCCTTATGATGCAGCAGCTCAATTCCGAGAAGCTCGTGGTCCAGGCGTGCATCGAGGGGTCGTACGAGAAGGCGCTCCAGGCGTTCACGCTCAACAAGACGGTCCCGTCGATGACGGTCGCCAAGGAGGTTCTCGACGAGATGATCGAGGCCAACAAGGAGTTTTGGCCGGAGCTGAAGTAGGGGAATTCCCGACGGCTTGCCCGGGGCGGCGCCAGTGTTTGATGGCGTTGCAGCCGCGGCGCCTGGCGAAGTGGTGGGCTGCCCGCTGTGTTCTTTGAGGGTGTGAACGATTTCGCCAGCAGAAAAAGGAGCGGGACTGCGGACAAAAAGTTGGACATCTCAGAGGTGTCCGGACGGAGGTCCGCATGTACGACAGGGACACGGTCGAACTGCTCCTGCTGGCGCTCGACGAGGGCATGGGCGTCACCCGGGCGGCCAGGGAGGTCGGGGTCTCCCTGGACACGGCGAGGCGGTGGGCGGCGGGCATGCTGCCGCGCAGCTGCGCCGCCGCGCCGCGCGCCTCGGGTAGAATCGGGGTCGACGAGGACCGAACGACCCGAGGGGGAGCCCGAGTGAAGAAGATCGAGATCGGGGCGCTGTACGAGCCGCCCGAGACGGGGCCGCTCGCCCAGATGACGCCCGACCAGATCGAGAAGCTGCTGCTCAGGGCGGTGTTGGACGACCTAAAAGGGGGAGGCTCGCACCCCCTTTCGACCCCGATGCGGAGCAGGTGCGAGCTCGGAGAGAGATTGAGGCGGGCGACCGGTCTGCCGACGTCGGCGATTACCCGTTTCCTTGAGATACCCCGCAGCACCTGGTACTACCACCGCGCCCGCGCGGGGCGCGCGGCGCGCGACGACGAGCTGCGGCCGCTGGTGGAGGCGGCCTTCGAGGCGTGCGGCCGGCGCGGCTACCGGCCCGTCTGGGCGCAGCTGCGGCGCGCCGGCGTCCGCGTCTCGGAGAAGGTCGTGCGCAGGCTGATGCGGGAGGCGGGGCTCTCCGCCCGGCGGCGGCGCCGCAGGCGCTGGAGCAGCTACGCCGGCGAGGCGTCCCCCGCGCCTCCCAACCTGCCGCTGCGCGAGGACGGCACCCACGACTTCCGCGCGGGGCGCCCCAACGAGCTGTGGGTCACCGACATCACCGAGATGGCGCACCCGAGCGGCGCCAAGGTCTACCTGAGCCCGGTGATCGACTGCTTCGACGGCAGGCCGGTGGCCTGGTCGAGGGGCCTGCGCCCCACCTCTGAGCTCGCGGACTCGAGCCTCGAGTCCGCGTGCGGGGCGCTCTCGCCGGGCGAGGCCCCCGCCGTGCACAACGACAGGGGCGTGCACTACCGGACCGCGTCGTGGATCGAGAGGTGCGAGTCCCACGGCCTCCGCCGCAGCATGTCCCGCAAGGGCATGAGCTGCGACAACGCGCGGGCGGAGGGCTTCTTCGGCCTGCTCAAGCAGGAGTTCTACTACCCCCGCGACTGGAGCGGCACCACGGTCGGGGAGTTCATGGACGAGCTGGACCGCTGGATGGAGTGGTTCCGGTCGGGGCGCATCTCGCAGAGGCTGGGCTGGCTGACGCCGGACGAGCACCGGCTGTCTCTCGGCTACCCGGTGTAGGATGTACAGGAAAACGTCCGCAGTCCCAGCTTATGAACGGTTCGTTCATAAGCTCCTTTTTTGTACAGCTCTCTACCTGGGAAAACGTTGCAGGTCCAATGAATGCGATCTTCGCAATCGTTCATAGATTCCAATCGTTCATATCCTCCCAGGGGGCGGCATGTTGTCCATATCGACAAATCATAGACAGGTATGGAGGAAAATAGCGAAAGGGAAACGGCGGGATGATGCTTTGAGCTGGCGAGACGATGCTTTGAGCTGAGATTTCGGCGAAGATGGGGGACTGCACTATGCGCATGTTGGTTGTCGACGACGAGGTCGATATCGCGAATATGCTCGCGGAGTATTTCCGCATGGAGGGCTACGAGGTCGTGTGCGCGAACAGTGGGACGGAGGCTCTTGCCGCCGCCTCTACCGGCGTCGCCCCCGATATCATGCTGCTTGACGTGAATATGCCGGGCATGGACGGTTTCGAGGTATGCCGCCGCGTGCGCGAGCACCTGAGTTGCCCGATCATCTTCCTCACCGCGCGTATCGAGGATGTCGACCAACTCGACTTTGCTCGGCCGATTGCCGGAAGAGACGTCGTGCCGATCGGTATGAGTGCAAGGAGCGCCGTCGTGCCCGACGTGCCGAGCGTCGTGAGACTCGCGCTCGTGAGCGCGAGGCCCTGAAGCGGCTTCCCAGGCGCGAGCGCGTGCGCGTGTGGTGGCGTACGCGTCCGCTCGGCGTGACGTTTACGGTGTATTTGGCCGTGTATCTCGCGGTGGCAACGGCTCTGGCAACTCTCGGAATCAGTTTATTTGCAGGGTTGAACGACGAGTACTTTTATAAGGTCGAGATTGAGATCGGCAATGGGCTGACGCAGCGAGGGGTGGTCGACAGCGGCCCGTACATTTACGATGCGGAGGCCGGCGAGCTGCTTCCCGCCGCGGAGCTCGCTCTTCCCGGCGACGAGCCATATGCCGTGTTCATTGCGACGGGCGCGCGCGGAACCGACGGCGCCAGCGTACCCAGTGATGATGTTCCTGTCGATATGGTTACGGCGACGACTGATATGGTGCGCGATGGCAAGGTCCGCCTATACGACTGGGGTCTCAATTACAACGAGTGGTATCCGCAGGAAGAAGTGCTCGAGGATGACAACGGAATCTCGTACGAAAATCTCGCGCGCTACGACTCGCTAAGCAGGTCGGGTCGCGTTCAGACGGTGGAGATGTTCGCCCGGATGACCGGCGCTGATTTGGGTCAAACGTTCGGCGAGGGTCAAGTATCCAACACGGCGTATTACGCCGCCCCGGAGCGAGACGACGGCATCATGCCGTGGGTCATGAGTTTTCTGGTCGCGTCCGCACCTGTCCTCGCTTATGGCGGCCTGGGCTGGCTGACGTTCCGCCATTTCTACCGCGTGCACATTGCCGGGCCGCTTGCCGAGCTCGCCGGTGCGGCCGACCGTATCGCCGGGCAGGACTTGGATTTTACCA
>OGDD01002417.1_pt1 | contig 11432 bp, 11 predicted proteins | sample 1570301 | NCBI WGS metagenome assembly OGDD01 (sample SAMEA2581971, study PRJEB24529) | metagenome | biome: Human gut stool | place: China | collected 2011 | reverse complement strand
ATTGCGAGTTAATTATACCATATTGGTTTAAAATCCAATATGGATAGATTTATAGCCCGATAATCAAGCAAAACCCGATATAAGTTTTGAAGTTTAAAATCCAATATGGATAGATTTATAGTAACTACGATTGAAAACACCGATTGTTGAGAGATTGTTTAAAATCCAATATGGATAGATTTATAGAAACTCCGAAAGCATAACGATTTTCTGATTTTCTTTGTTTAAAATCCAATATGGATAGATTTATAGACTGCCCAATGCGGGGTTAGCTATAATATACTGCGAGTTTAAAATCCAATATGGATAGATTTATAGTATATTCAATCAAATTGTCGAAAGTTTAAAGTTGTTGTTTAAAATCCAATATGGATAGATTTATAGAATGGAGCCAAATTCCCAAGAGTCTTTAAGAATATTGTTTAAAATCCAATATGGATAGATTTATAGTTCGTTTCCGTTTTCAATCATCGAGTAATTCTCGATGTTTAAAATCCAATATGGATAGATTTATAGGATGTCGAAGAAAATCCATCGTGGAAATTGACAAAGTTTAAAATCCAATATGGATAGATTTATAGACCCTACACCGATTGCGAGTTAATTATACCATATTGGTTTAAAATCCAATATGGATAGATTTATAGTGAAATACCTATAGCTAATGAATTTGATAAAACAGTTTAAAATCCAATATGGATAGATTTATAGCTCCTCTAAGGTCGCATAGTGTTAATATATCTAACAAGTTTAAAATCCAATATGGATAGATTTATAGCATCTCTTATCTTGATTACATTATACCACCATAATGGGTTTAAAATCCAATATGGATAGATTTATAGGCAAAATTCCGTCAAATCTTAAACTTCCGCTTCGTGAGTTTAAAATCCAATATGGATAGATTTATAGAATATCAATGATTTTTGACATTCTTTATACCTCCTTGTTTAAAATCCAATATGGATAGATTTATAGTTAAAAACTTAGGTCAGCGTGTGTATGTATGCGACAGCGTTTAAAATCCAATATGGATAGATTTATAGGCACGAAAACTCGAAAGCTCTGCCGATATTGAGGATGTTTAAAATCCAATATGGATAGATTTATAGCGTGGGTGCTGTATCTAATATATCGTCAATTGCAAGGTTTAAAATCCAATATGGATAGATTTATAGCGATGTCGAAGAGAACCCATCTTGGAAATTGACTAAGTTTAAAATCCAATATGGATAGATTTATAGAATGCCTGACATTTCTTTTGCATACGGAATGAGCAAGTTTAAAATCCAATATGGATAGATTTATAGTGTGTTTGTATAAGCTATACCATATTTTTCACCATTGTTTAAAATCCAATATGGATAGATTTATAGTGTAAAAACAGCAAGCGGAACAGATGTTGAAAAAACGTTTAAAATCCAATATGGATAGATTTATAGGAGGACATTGATTTGTATCCATATTGCCCTTTTTGGTTTAAAATCCAATATGGATAGATTTATAGTTAAGCACGGAAGTTGGGAATATGATAGCGAGGTTGTGTTTAAAATCCAATATGGATAGATTTATAGACGAACACGGTCAGTTGAAGAAAATCCATATTGAACGTTTAAAATCCAATATGGATAGATTTATAGAAAAGAGAAAGCAGAAAAACAAGTTATTGATGTTCGTTTAAAATCCAATATGGATAGATTTATAGCTGAAACAGCAAGCCCCCTGCTTAATTCATCAGAAAGGTTTAAAATCCAATATGGATAGATTTATAGACGCAGACGGCGAAACAGAGTATTATCTCACAAGTTGTTTAAAATCCAATATGGATAGATTTATAGACCAATCCCCGAACAAAAATGATTACCGAAGGCAAAGTTTAAAATCCAATATGGATAGATTTATAGCTTGCGTTTATATCCGTTTGACATCGATAAAAAATTGTTTAAAATCCAATATGGATAGATTTATAGAGAACGGCAAAGGCAAATTATTGAGTTGCATATGAAGTTTAAAATCCAATATGGATAGATTTATAGAGTAATCGACCGTTTGCTGAAAAATCATTTAAAATTGGTTTAAAATCCAATATGGATAGATTTATAGTATTCCCGATAATGCAAAAACAACGCCCATTATAAGGTTTAAAATCCAATATGGATAGATTTATAGCCGTGGGATAAAATGATAAGTAATCATCGGCATTTTTCTGTGCTGTTTTGTCGATATACCAAATATTTATCAAATATTACTGTCATTTCAATATACCAAAAGCAACTATACCGATGATTACTTGATTTTTAGGTTCTGTCAACCTGCCGGGGGTTTTGTGCTATGTCAGGTCGACAATAAAAGCGTTACAAAAAATTTGATGTTTTATCATCCGTTTTTCCAAGAAAATCTTTATTCATCCACCGTTCTTCACGGGTATGAAACATTATTACCGAATCCTTGTCTTTTCTGATATAAACATCAAGTTCTTTTTGCAAAGCAAGTGAGTTTGCTTTACTTAAGTTTCCTTCAAAAACAGAGTTTTGAATATGTACAAGATATTTTTTGCAAATCTTAAATACCTTTGGAAGTATTTTTCTGCCTTTTTCATCACATATTATATCATATACAAGAATTACATACAATATTTACCACCACATTTCAAAGCCTTTATATTCTTTTTCTCCTATAATGTGCTTTATCAGTTTATAAAGTTCAAGTCTGATTAAGAATTGATAAGATACATTTTTATTAAGTTCTTTGTGAAAAATAGTTGTCTTTAATTTTTCGTCAAATTCAGATGTAATTATTCGTGACGCCCTTTCGGTAAGCTGCAAACCGTTAAGTCCTTCTACAAAACTGCTTTCTGTTATTTGTTTTCGATTAAGCAAAGAAAAGATCAGACGATCCGCAATCAGCGGTTTGAAAATTTCCGAAACATCAAGTGCAAGAGAATATCGCCTTGTACCCGGCTGATGAAGATAGCTTATTGTAGGATTAAGTTGGGTTTTATAAATTTCCGCCAGAGTTTTTGTATATACAAGAGAATTGACATATGAAATAAGGCTGTTAATCATATTGTCGGCAGGATGATAAACTCTTTTATCAAATTCAATATTCTGATCAATAATTACATTCCACGCTTTGTAATATTCCTGACGAATATTACCTTCAACTCCCATCAACTCTTCTATGGTTTCTACATCTGCAAGTTTTCTCCTCAAATTTTCTATAGCGGCCATTTGCTCTGACACATTCTTGCCTCTGCCGTTGTAGTATCTTAAGTTTCTGTAAATATTATAAGACGCAGCAACTATAAATTCTCTTGCTATTGATAATCTGTTTGAATAGTCGCCGTAAGCAAGCACTTGCTTAACCAAAAGCTGACCTGCAAGTTTTGTTTCTTTTGGGCAAAAACTTCCTATGTAAAATTGATAGTAATTGAAGAAATGTACAAGTATTCCGTATTTTGAAAATAAGTTCAGCAATTTAGATGTAACCGTTATTTCATTCATAATATAAATTTCTTTAATATTTTCTATCGGAAGATCTTTTACATTTCCGTCGATTGCAGTAAATCTTAATGTGTTGTCTTTTTGAGTTAAATTGCCTGACGAATATATGTAATAACTTTCCTGCATTTTATCACCTCAAATACAGCACAAATCATAGTAAGCACATGATTTGCAAATTCTTTTACTTTTAAATTTTGGCGGCAAAGCAGCCGATATAATTTTTACTATATCAGCTGCCGCACTTTCAAGCTCTCTTTCATCTTCTTCGCTAAGTTCAACATTAAGACTTTGCTTTAGCAAAGGATAATCAATTCTGCCTTTTATTCCCTCTACCCCACGCTTTTTCAGATAATAAAGATAGTATTTAAGTTGAGCAATACCCGCTTCCTCTATCTTTCTGCTTTTCTTTACCTCATGTAAAAGTTTATGCTCGGTAATAAAATCAATATTGATTGTGTTGTCGATCATAATATGTTTTTTCTTTTGCTTATAAGTGGTTTCATCTATAAGTTTTCCGATTTTGACATTTTCGTTTTCACTTTCCATTGCCAAACCGTTTGAAAAATACCACAGCTTTCTTTTACAAACATAGTAATAATAAATATGCATACCCGAAATATTATTTTCGTCCATAATCATACCTCATATAAAATTATCAGGTTCTCCGTTATCATCAGATTTATCTTGCTTTTTGGTTTTCTTTTCCTTATCAAATCTGATGCCGCATTCGGAATCATAACTGCTGTTAATAACAGGTAATTCAGTATATGGCATTTTTAATTTTTTTATTTCGTAATCGTCAATTCTGAATTTAGGTACGGAAACCGTGAATCCAAGTATTTCTTCGTTTGCTTTAAGTTTATCATCTCTTGAATAAGTATCTGATTTTAAAACTTCCAAAGCTTTTTCTATGGCACTCTCATTTTGATTATAAACATCAATCGGCACAGCGTCACTTCTGTCAATACTTCTTATTCCATCTTTTTTAAGAGAGAGATAATCGACATTTTCTTTATAATATTTATAAATTTTACGATATTCTTGAAAATATTTTGATTTTTCGATTTTTTCAACCGAAAGGTACTCATCTATAAGTTCTTTTTTAAGAACTTCAGAGATAATTCCGTCAACTCTTAAAATCGCCTGTTTTGACAACGAATGAATAGCATCGTCAACAAAACGATGTGCATTACCTTGAATTTCAGTAAATACAAAACAATTGTAAGATGAAAAGTCTTTATTACCCTTTCTGTTTACTCTGCCAAAGCGTTGGAACAGGGAAAATAAATCCGATAACTCGGTAATAAGAATATCAAAATCAATGTCAAGACTTGCTTCGACTACGGATGTTGAAATCCATATTTCAGGTATATTCATACTTTCGTTAGTTTTTTCAGAGGCTGCCAAAATCGCATTTTCTTTAGTTTTTCTGTCATTTTTTGTAAAATTGGAATGAAACAGATTTACACTTGCGTTAATATCCGAATTTTTTATTTCGGTGTACATCTTATTTGCAATATCAATTGAATTGCAAACGACAAGATATTTTTTTACTTTATCGCATATTGTATCATCAAATATTTTTATAATATCGTCAGACTGCAAGTTTTTTTCATATACTTTTACATTATGCCTTAGCTTTCCTTTATCAGAAAAATCGGATGTTTTTACATCTGTTCCGAGTATTTTTTCAATCTCGTTTCTTACAAACGGAGGCAAAGTTGCGGTAATTACAGCCACTTTACCACCCAAAGTATGAATCATCTCAATTGCATAAATAATTGCAGCCAAAACATCAGGTGAATACATCTGTATCTCATCAATAATAAACTTTGAATATGACGCTACCGCAAGTTTGTATTCATAACCTGCATATTTCAATGCAAAGTCAAATATCTGATCAGGCGTACAAATTGTTATCGGAAGTGCAAGCTGTTTACTGCATTGTGCATACGCAAAATCATAATTTTTTCCGCTAATTATTGAATCTTCCAAATAATAGGATTTCATATCGGAGTGAACAAGTGCCACTCTTCCCTTGTAATCTTCTTGAGAATTATCTCCGCAAAGCTTTTTAATTCTTTCGTACATCGCATTGATAGCTGTTTTTAACGGCAAAACGAAAAAGCATTTATTGTCCCCGCACCAAAGCAATCCCGCCTCGGTTTTGCCCATACCTGTAGGTGCGGTTACAATTAAATTGCTGTCGGTATTTTTAATGCAAAATTCTTGCAATTCATAGTAATGTATATTTTGGGTATTTTTCCAATTGTTTAAAGAAGCAGTCAAAAAATCGTTGACCTTTTCGCAGTCAAGACCTGCACTTGCACTGTAATCACATTTATGTAAAAGACCTTTTAATAAAACAGCGTATTGTTTTTCTTCATCAGAAAGTTCGGTTTCAAATAAAGCTTTGATTTTCTTAATATTCCTCTTCATTTTATTGTAAGAGTTTGTATCAAAGCCGAATTCAGCAAGAAATTTTTCTATAAGATCACGGTTTTCTTTAAACACTGTAACAGGAGAGTCTTTGTTATAGTGATGATAAAGCACAGCAAAATATACACTTATAGGTTTTATACATTCTGATTTATCAATAAAAAAAGTCGAAAGTATACTGTGTGGAATTTCTTGTTCAGGTTGAAAATTTCCGCCTTTAGTAATTCTTTTTTGAAATTGAGAGTTTGCCTTTCCGTAATCGTGTTTTTTGCACGCAACAAGTAAATCTGAATATAACTCTTCAGATTTAATATAGCCGAGCTTATAGAGCAGTTTTGCCTGCTCTATAAGCTCATTTGAATGTTGTCCGATAGTTTTGTCGGGTTTTGCAAGTTTATCTTCTATATTCATATAAATACCTCAAGCTAAAAGCACTGTATATATTCCGTTCTCTGATTTATCAAGCATTATACCTTTACATCCGCTGTCAAGGTAATTAATCTGACAGAAAATAACAGGCACACGATTAAACACTCGTTTTCTCATACCGCCCTTTATTTGCTCAACCACATAATCCTTTGGCATAAAATATTTTGTGCCTCCTGCGTATCCACCGTCTGTTTTTGAAATTATATCCATATCGGATTGATTTTCCTCATAATACTCAACAGGCATATAAACATCGAAATCATTTTTTTCGTAATCAACATCTTCATCAACCTCAGTAAGCTCTGTTTGAGCACACTCGAGCACTTCTACAAAGTCCTCTCCTCTGCCGATTGCAGTAAGGTTTCCGATATTATCCATAATATCATTCATAGTATTGTCATCAGTCACAATATGAATTACAAGTTCAATGTCGCAAAGGATTTCATAATACTTAGGGCCTTTTGCAAGCGTTCTGAAATGGGAATACGGAATAGTATACTTTACCTTTTCGTACTCATCATACACAGCCTTTATATGCTTAATACGCTTATCAAATTCTTTTACTTCTTCGGCAGAAATATTTTCATCGGCTTTCATTTCTTTGAGCCGAGTTTTCATTTTATTAATGATTTTTTTATGCTTGTCTATTCTGCGTTTTGTACGCTTTAAAAAGCGGTATTCTTCAAGCAATTTTTCATTAATTACATTAATTGTAATGCCTTTTTCAAAACTGTTTCCTTGAGTATTTTTAGCAGTTGCCACAACCTGATATGCACTTGAAAGCATATCGGGATTTTTCATTTTTACAAGCAAATTTCTGTCATCATTAAGACTGTTAAGAAAACAATCGTCCTTATACATTTTTGTTTTTAGAGAACCGTACTTTCCCTGTACGCTTACTTGCATAGGATGATAAGATGTATAACCGCAAGCCTTGTGAATTGCTCCGATAACAGTTGAATACGGCGGTAAAGGAAATGTCATACGGTTTTGTACAGTTTCTTCTTTTTTGTAATTTGCACTGTTTTGTTTTATATGAAGTCTAATTGCTTTCATATTAATTCCGCCTTACTCCGAAAAATACTCTTTAACCTGACCTCTGAGATTTTCAAAAAATTCTGTCATACTTACAGGATTAAGTTCTCTTACAATTTCATCCTCGTTTGAAAGCTCACCGTTACGCATAAGTGCACAGCTGTAACCTTGAGCAAGTTTTTCCTTAATCGGCTCTATAATAAGTCTTTTGCCTGAAACAGAAACAGCATTTTCAAAAATATGAGTTTTTCTCGGTGAAAGACCGCCTACCACAAAAATCGGCTCTGCGTTATCAAGATTTCCTTTAACAACAAGTGAAAGATTTTCTACTGCGTCAATAAGAGCAATTACTCTTTCGCACTTTTCGGCGTTATCTGCCTCTGCACCAAAGTTTTCGTCCTTACCGATTTTTTCAAGGTCAATTGTAAGACTGTAAATTTTAGATGATTTGTCATATTCATACTGATAAGGCATAAGACCGCAATCCTTTGCATTGTTCTGAACATTTAAACCGTGTGCCATAGCATAATTGGTTGCAAGGTAAAGGTTATTGTGAAAACGGGCATCATTAATAAACGGCTCGGTTGCAACTGCATCTGTAAGGTAAAATGAGCTGTTACGAATATATGTAGATCCTTTAGACTTTGTAAACATATATCCACCCTCAAGCGCACGGCATGTTGCGGCATTTATATCTTCATTAGCAAGCTTCTGCATTGCTCCTTCGTTTGATGTCTGCAAGTCATCATAAAAACCCGACTGAACGCAGATAGCGTTTTTAAGGCTCTCACGACTTCTGGTAGCGTACTCTTTTCCGCCTCTGAATACCTTTTGTACACTTGAAATATTACCAAGGCTTTCGCCGTAGTTGCTTGTCATATTTGCGATTACAGTTAATGTTAATGCTTTATTTTTCATAATAAAATCTCCTTTATATTAGTTATTTTTTGAGCTTACTTCAATTAATGCGCTTGCAAAAGCAAATGCAAGATCTTTATTTTCTTCCGCATTTTCAAGAAATGTATAGAAAAATGAAAATTCCATACCTACATATGCCGACAAACTGAGAATTACCTCTTTTGCTCTGTCGTAATCATGTGCGCAAAGAGCACTGATTATTTTTTGCTTATATGAATTAATTTTATTACTGCTTTTCATTTCAATTAGTTTTTTGGAAGTTAAAAATCCACAACTTTTTGCTGACTTAATTTCATCCATAATTTCATTTCCTTTCCAAGATACATTTATGTCTATTAGCATATCAATTCTGCTTTTTATATAGCCTTTAACGGCATTATCATCAAAATAAAACTTAAGCATCATTAAAATTACATCGTCAAGCAACACATTGTTAAGACAACGCATATAAACTTCTTTCTCAAGATTAAACCAATAATCATCATTGATTTTTTTGACAAAGTTTAATGATTTCCCCGATAATTCTCTTAACTTTTTTAATCTTTCAAGTCGTACAAAGAATGTTTCGTAATAAGCCTTATCCTGTGATTTTGATATAATTTCAACATCATAGCTTATATAATCCTTTGAATTTTGCAAAACAAGCATTAGTTTGTTTTTGTCGTCTTTATTTTCTGTACTGCTAAGTTGATTTGAAAAAGCATAGTTTGTTTGAGTTAAAGACTTAACAGAAAAATTGTTATTCACAAAATAAGCTTCTCTCATATCAGGATTTGAGAAAGCAAACGGTATAAAATCAAATTCTAAAATATCATTGCTCTCAAAACTTTCCTTTGAAAAACAAAAGCCGAGATTACTTGTTTTTCTGTCTTTGTCAACATTGTAGCCTCTAAGTCTGCAAGTGCTGTTATCTTCGGTAAAAATAAGTCGTTCATTGCAGTAATTCTTATAAAGGTTATTGCCGTTTTTAAAGATATTCTTTATAATTTCCGTCCTGTTTTCTTCAATGGTTGAGATAAAAATATCTTTATTTGTTCCGTCAAATTTTATTTTGTCAAATAGCCCTTTAAGAACTGTTTTGCTCTTAACAAGGTCGTTTACCAATTTAATTTGTTCTTCACTGAATTCTTGACTTTCGAGAATGTTTAAAATATTTTTGTGAGTCATATATTTTTCAAAATAGTTCTCTGCAAACTCAAGATATTTTTCTTCTATTATATCTTCACTTTTGTAAATAATACCGTCAAAGCCGTGGATATAATTATCGGGCTTTTCTTCAACATCATAGAGGACTTTGTAAACAATTCCAAAGTAATCAAAATATTTACATAAACCTACAACGGCTGCTGCAAACCTCCAATCGGTAGGCTGCAGCAAAGTGTCATAATCAAAGTAATCAATCTTTGTTTTCATTAATTCGGTTCACCTCCCTCCGATAAAAGCTCGGCAAAGCCAAATCCTGCGGATTTTCGTGAACCTATACCGCTTTTCAGCAGATAATTAATAACCGATTTATCGGCATTAATACTAAAACTGCCTAAACTGCATTCAATGTAGTTTTTGTAGTGATAAACCACTGTTTTTTTTGCGTTTAACGGTTTAATTTCAAAGTTTGAAATTAACTTCTCGTCAAAACCGCTTTCAACAAGCTGCTCTTTAATTACCTGTTTTGCAATCTCCGTAAAATCCGGATTAGCAGCCGAAATATACTTATCCGAATTATTCTCAGCTTTATGTAATCTGATACACAAAGGGCTAAGCATTTTTACAACAGCGGATGATGAAGTAACATTTTTTTCCGGCACAAGATTAACACTGACAAGTTTCATTTCGTTGCCGAGCGGAGCGGGAATCGGCTTGTCCTTTTGCTTTATAAAAGCAGACATAAAAATACATCCCGTATTATAGTCAGCTGTTGAAAAAGTAATGTTTAGTTGATTTTTCCCGAGTTGAATTTCCGTTTTAGAAAACTTCGGCATAGGCAGATTCACCGCAAAAGTAAAATTTCTGCGTTCCGGTGTAAAATAATATTTTTCATAATATTTTCCCTCGGCAATATCTGACAGTGACCGTTTAAAAAACGAAAGCATAATTCGTCGATAATCAATCGGCAGCTTATTGTTTTGCAAATAAAATCGCAATAAGATTTTCATATTTACCTCCATTTATTATTTTAATAGTATTAGATTTTGTTATTAGAGTTATGATATTTCACAATTCTAATTACAGTATAGCGTTCACAATTTTGTTTGTCAATACCTAATATATATTTTCTAAGAAAATTTTTTATAAATAAGCTTATAAATACATTTATTTTTATAAATTTAGTACATTTGATATTTACAATTAATTATGATATAATTTAATAAATCTTTCCAAAATGGATTTTAAATAATATTTATTTACACCACTTTTTTAATCTATCCAAATTGGATTTTGTCTTTACCATACTCTTTTGTCAAGGTGAACCCGTGGTATTTCTCATTTTTTCCTCAAAAATCCGAACTTCACTTTGGCAATTTAGGTTTGTCTTTACCATATTATAACATTTTCACTGTACCATAATCCGTACTTTGAATTTGATTTATAAAAAAGATAAAAGATAAAAGGCTCTCGATAAAAATTCGAGGGCCTTTGCTTTTTAAAATCATATTTCGTTATATATGTTGGAATAATGTTTAAAAATTATGATTTACCGGAATATTTTGCACGGCAATTATAAAAGTTTGGTCAAACTTTTATAATTGTGACGGTAGGGTAAACAAAATTTATCTCCATTTTTAAATATTTAAATCATTCTATGCTTTTTCCATCTGCCTGACAAATACCTTGCAAGATATGCTGCAGCACGAGCATACCAATCAACAAACATACCGATCCATACACCTAAAACGCCCATATCAAGAACCATAACAAGTATATAACTGCAAACTATTCTGAATATCCACATTGAAATCATACTTACACCGAGTGAAAAGTTTACATCTGTACACTTGCACAATTTGAGATATATTTCTTTGTACATTCTAACATAATAAATGCATTTATTTAAATATACAGATGTATTTTTAGTATATTATTACTATTAAAAATTAGCCGCTTATATAT
>OGDD01002412.1_pt1 | contig 11445 bp, 10 predicted proteins | sample 1570301 | NCBI WGS metagenome assembly OGDD01 (sample SAMEA2581971, study PRJEB24529) | metagenome | biome: Human gut stool | place: China | collected 2011 | reverse complement strand
TTGTGGATAATGAAATGCCTTATGGCAGAGTCCCGCAGGGACATCCGGTGATCGTAGATTATTTCTATCATGAGGAAATCCGTGGGACAGAGAATACCGGAAAAAGAAATCGCTAACTTCCAGTTTTGATTTGACTTAATTCATAACATTTATTAACTGTTATATCTTATCCTCGTGAAGTCCGCAACCCCTTGAAAATGCTAAATTTGTAGCGAGTGAGTTTGCCCTTATGCTTTCCCTTGTGTTATATCCTTTTCCCTCATGTTACGAATGCTCACAAGGGCAAAATTAAGGGAAAGAAAATCCAGTAACAAATTATAACATGAAATGAAAATGGCAGGAAGAACGGATTGAAATGCTTTCAAAACTTTTAGAAAATTAAGGAAAGGACAGATAAGATATGAGATTGATTTATGCAAGATATAATCCGCAATGTAATAGCATAGATGTAACCACGTTTGAAAATGTAGTGCTTAGAATTGATTGCAATAAGGCAGAGGAAGGATTGAGAACTACTCCCGGCTCCCAGTGTTCGTTGAATGCTTTGGCTATTGATAATCCATTAGAATATGCAAGATTATACTTGGATGGAGAAATGCAAGTATGGGTTGATGCAGAGGATCGTTTAGATACGTGGTGATTTTGCTAATATAATATCATGATAGAGGTCTAGTACTAAAAATTCCAGAAAAATATATAGAACGTACGGTTATTCCATAATAAGAGGCAGGAATCTTAAGTTTCTAGATGTTTGAATTTTGCCTTAAGGTAAATAGAGAGGACACATTGATTTTTCAGTGTATCCCCTCTATTTAAAATTATTTTTAAATAGTTCTTGCACAAAAACAAATAGCATGCTAAAATCTATTTAAAGAAAGTTTTAAATAGGTAAAAGATATGGGAGAAACTAACATTTTTAAAGTATTGGCAGATAGCCAGCGAAGAGACATTCTTATTATGTTGAGAAATGAACGATTAAATGCCGGAGAGATTGCTGAAAAATTACAGATTACACCGGCTGCTCTTTCTTATCATTTAAAATTACTTAAAAACGCAGACTTGATATCTGAATATAAAGAGAAAAACTTTGTTTATTATGAAATCAACACTACGGTTTTCGATGAATTAATTATATGGGTTAACCAGTTTGGAGGAAAAAAAGTATGAAAAAAATAATGTGGATAGTAGCAATGATACCAGTTGTAGTTACAAGTGTTGTACTACAGTTTATGCCTGATATTATACCTATGCATCATGACTTGGAGGGAAACACTGACAGATGGGGAAGTAAAACAGAAAGCTTTATTTTTCCGGTAATTATTTTGTTTATTACACTGTTTTGGCACTTGCTAATCTATGTGTTTGAGAAAAAATCAAAAAATGCAAATACAGAAAAGGAACAGATGGAAACAAAATCTTCTGCAAAGGTATTATGTGTTGTAGGAATTTCGCAAGCAATCATGTTCGGGATTATGCATTATTTTATTCTTTATTCTTCTTGGATACAGGCAAATGCAGGTGGTGAACATGCGGTTATTGACATTGCAAAAGTTTCATGTATTTTGTGTGGTATTATATTTATTGTATTAGGAAATTTTATGACAAAGGCAAAACGAAATGCAGTAGTGGGAGTTCGAACCGTTTGGAGTATGCACAATGATAATACATGGAGAAAGAGTAACCGCTTTGGTGCAATATGTATTATTATTACGGGGTTATTGACTATCATTACAACCGTATTTACAAGTGGGATGACTGGCACAATCTTTATGTTGATTTATTTATTATTAGCAACAATTGTAACTGTGGTATACTCAAAAAAGATATATGATAAGGAAATAAAAAAATAATTTGTATCTTTATGCGAGAGGGTGAAATTCCAGTCTTTTACGGAGAGATAACAAACGAAGGGAGGCAATTGCCTCCCTTCGTTTGTTATCTACTCCTTCCACGGTTTGGTGGAGAATATGGTCTTGTTAACTCTCGCTCCTTTATGTCCTGTTTCTTAGATATAAGCCTATCGTGTAGAGACTGCGGCTTTTCTCCATACCGTTGTTTCCAATTCTTAAGGCTGTCCTGATAATCCCCATAAGCTGTCTCTGACTTATGAAATGCTTTGTAGAAGGCTTCCGCATTCTGATACCCGTATTCCTTTACGATATGGGATAATCGGGCTTTCATTCGGGAAATACGTTCCTCCAATCCGGCTATCTCTGTTGAAAGTTCGGAACGCCTTTTTGCTTTGAAGATACCTTTGCTGTCGGACAGTTCAATTTCAAGGTCACTTCGCTGTTTCTCGAGTGCAAAAATTGCTTTATTCTGTTCTTGCAGCTTTTGATAAATTTCGCATAAGTGCTTGTAAGAAACTGCTTCCGGTGATGGCTGTGGTCTTGGCGGTATGGCAGGCTTTGGTGTATCTGTCTGCTTTCTGCTTTCTTCTGGTACAGCTTTCTGCTCTTTGAAATCTGTGTTCTCCGGTCTTGCTTCAAGCTCTTTGGAAATTACTTTATCTGCAAGCTCCAGAGTTTTGAGAAATACTTTGGAGATTAACAGTTCTAATACTGCAATGGCAGTACCGATAATGGAAGATAACAGATTCGGTCTGTTTCCGTAAAGCCATACGGATTCCACAATCTTGTCCGTTATCCGTTCCTTTTTTATCTGCATGATTTCTGACTTGGAAACACCCGTTACAATCGCTCTGTCAACAGTCTGATTCCACAAGGTGCGTTTACTGTTGTCTGCCTCAATCTCGGTGGCTTTCGGATTGTTCTTACCAATCTTTTTGGTGGCAAGATACATACCGCCACGCTCAAAAACTTCTAACCGCTGGCTTTTATCCCACACATACTGATTGATAAGATTGGTATAATCCTGCTTGACGGTATCAAGGAAATTTTCAGCCTTGAAGTGTTTATCCTTAATGGAGAAAATCTGTCTTTCGTATACCTCACCTTTGTGAATCACCTTACATCTTTTACGGATATTTCCTTCTTCATCAAGTATCTCTTTCTTGGTGCGTACATGATTTCCCTTTTCGTCATAGAACATATTGCGGGTGGCAACCTTTTCTATGGGCTGTTCCAAGAGTGTACGCTCCGAAAAAATGAGATGGATGTGATAGTTGGTTTTCCGCTTATTGTGATGCAGGGCTGCGATACAGTCCGTTCCGTAAGTCTGTCTGAAATGGTCTGTAAATATCTGCAACAGTCTGTCTGGAGGATACTCCGTAAAAGATTCCGGCAGGGCTATGATCAATTCCCTTGCCTCAATACATTTCCCCTCCGTACCGCTTTTTTTAAATTCTGCCTGATTATATTTTGCAAGGTCAGTCCAAAAATTACGGTCTGTGGTTTCATATACCGCATACAGATTTTCCTGCTTCTTTGGGCTTGAAATATAATAAATTCTTCCCCGGACATTGTGGAGCTTCGTCATCTGAATAAATGAATTTCTTGGCATGTGCTTCCTCCTTTCCGTATCTGCCAAGTACGAAGCTGCAAGAAATGAGGATGGGAAACTTTCTAATGTGAAAGTGAGTAGGCTACATAGGTAGCCTGTCTACGAACATATCCGCCTGTCGGCGAAAGCTCCCAGCAGGGCGAAATACACAGAGTACAAATCGTAAGATTTGTGCGAGGGGTGTATTTCGCTCTCAAACGCCGAGGGCTTGTATAAAAAAGTTTCTTCCCCACTTCTTAAATTTCCGGTTGTATCTTAGAGGAAGCACATGGTATAATCTATTTGCGTGTAGGTATATCATGGCTTCGGTCAGATACATACCTTAGGGATGGTCTTAGGACTGTCCCTATTTAATTTGTCACATTTCTTGTGACAGCTCTGACATTTCCTTTGTCCCTTAAGTCCCTGCCTTCATTGGCGGTCATGAACTTTTCAAGCATATCCGTTTTGATAAGGACTTTCCGTCCTACCTTCAATACCGGAAGCTTTTTCCATTCTACCAGTTTCCGCAGGGTATTTCTGCCGATACCCGTATAGTCGGCAGCTTCCTCAATGGACAGTGCAATCTTCACTTCTGTCATTAAAACACCTCCTCTTGAATTGCATAATGCAATTTTGTGACTATGCCTACTATATAACTTTTATATCTTCTTGTCAAGCGTTACGAAATTTTAAAAGCAATTATTAACTTGCATATTGCAATGCTACTTTTACTGTGTTATACTTTAGCCATACCGAAAAAGGAGGCGTATCAGAATGAAAGATAAAGAATTACGCAAGTTAATCGGTAGCAGGGCAAAACAACGCAGACTGGAATTAGGTGTCAACCAGCCTTATATAGCAGAAAAGATGGGAGTTACCGCTTCCACCATACAGCGGTATGAGGCAGGAACGATTGACAACACCAAGAAGCTTGTTCTGGATGGTCTGTCGGAAGCACTTCATGTATCAGTGGAGTGGCTGAAGGGCGAGACGGAAGAAATGACAAGTGATGTTACGGATAAAAGGGAATTACAGATTCGTGATACCATGACTTCCATTCTCTCCAAACTGCCTTATGATATGAAGGCAGACGAAGCGGATTTTTCCAAAGATTTACTGCTGCTGATGTTGAAGGAATACGAATTATTCGTTGATTCCTTTCAATATGCCTGTAAGAATTTTAAAGGGAATACGGAAGATGCCACAATTGCAAAAGTAATGGGGTTTGAATCCAATCAGGAATATAATGAGATTATGTTCCTTAGGGAAATCACCCATACGGTAAACGCACTGAACGACATGGGCGACATTGTAAGGCTCTATTCCAAGAATCCCGAAACGGCAGCCGTAAGGCTTGCAAATCTTCTTTCAGAGAAAGACTCCGAACCGGTATAGATTAGACAACCGGAGTTATGATATACTTACACGCAGAAAGCATTTCATCAGTTCCGATTGTCGATATCGAAAGGAGTAACGATTATGGCAAAAGGTTCTGTAAGAAAGAAAGGCAAGAAATGGTACTACCGCTTCTATGTGGAAGATGCAAGCGGTAATCTGGTGCAGAAGGAATTTGCAGGTACGGAAAACAAAAGCGAAACGGAAAAGCTGTTGAGGCAGGCAATGGAGGATTATGAAGCCAAGCGGTTTGTTGCAAAGGCTGAAAACATCACACTCGGAGAGTTGCTTGACCTGTGGGCTGAGGAAGAATTAAAGACAGGCACATTGAGTAATGGAACGGTTGGCAATTATCTTCAGACAATTGGGAGAATCAAACAACACCCTATCAGCAAAAGGAAACTGAAAACGGTGACTTCGGTACACCTGCAGGAGTTTATGGATTTGCTCTCATTTGGAGGCACTGTGGGAGATTTTATATCAAAAGGATATTCCATTGATTATGTAAGGTCATTTTCAGCAGTATTGCAACAGTCATTCCGGTTTGCGGTATTTCCGAAACAGTTTATTACCTTCAATCCAATGCAGTATGTGGTGATGAGGCATAAAAAGGAAGAAACGGATTTGTTTGCGGATGAAACAGCCACAGACAGAGACAAGGTTAAACCGCTTTCCTTTGAAATGTACCGGAAACTGATTGAACAGCTTGGAAAACGAAGCGGGGATGCGATTCTTCCGGTTCAGATAGCATACTTTACAGGTCTCAGACTTGGAGAGGTAGCAGGTCTGACATGGCAGGATATCAACCTTGAAGAACAGTATCTCACTGTACGCAGGAGCATCCGCTACAATGGTGCTACCCATAAGCACGAAATCGGTCCGACAAAGTGGAAAAAGATCAGGGTTGTTGACTTTGGCGATACCCTCGCAGATATTTTGAGGAATGCAAAAAAGGAACAGCACAAAAACCGTTTTCAGTATGGGGAACTCTACCAGCGGAATTTTTACAGAGAAGTAATGGAAAAGAATCGGGTGCATTACGAGTATTATCATTTGGGAATGACAGAGAATGTGCCGGAAGATTACACCGAAATCTTCTTTGTATGCTTAAGGGAGGATGGTTGTCTGGAACTTCCGGCAACCATAGAAACAGCCTGCCGGACAGCAGGAAGAAAAGTACCGGAGCTTGAAGGTTTCCATTTCCACACACTGAGGCATACCTACACGACAAACCTCTTATCCAACGGGGCTCAGCCTAAGGATGTGCAGGAACTGTTAGGACACTCAGACGTGAGTACCACCATGAATGTCTACGCCCATGCTACAAGGGAAGCAAAGCGGACTTCCGCAAGACTTCTTGATAAAGTGGCAGGCAACGATTAAACAACTGAATAATGAATTTTCCCTTGTAATTATCCCATAAGGGCAAAAACAAGGGAAAAGGATACATATATAGAATTTTCAATGGCGGGAAGCCTTGAAAATAGGGGAAAGTTAAGAGAGTTAATAGATAAATTCCAGTTTGTAGGGATGATAATCGATTCATTTAAGTGGTAGAAACTAATATTTTTACACCCTCGACAAAAGTGGAAAATTTTTGTCGAGGGTTTTGCATTTATCCGGAAAATTTATCACTGTAATGGATATGCATATCTTCCCAGCCCATGAATAATACATAGAACACCCTTCCGTATTGCTGGTTTTCTACAATTCTTCCGTGATCTAGGACAGAAAGATAGGATCCATCAGCTTTTCGAAGGTGAAAGTGAATATAGTCATTTTCATTACCGCTATCAATCTGTTCCCAGATACTGGATTCAATCTGTTTTTGTTCGTCTTTCAGAATCAGGTTGCGAAAGCGCTTATTGGTGAGTCTGAAGAGTTCGTCCATATCTTTATATCCAGTCATATGAAGGAACTCATGGTTTGCATAAAAGAGTTCGTCATTGTCTTTGTCCGCTCTGTATATGATAAATGCACCCGGAAGGTGTTCAGAGATATCTTTAAATGCGAATCCCAGTTGTTTACGGACTCCGGACTGAAGACCTTCACTGTAGGCCATACACCCGTTTTTTCCGTGAAGTTTTATTTCATAAAGAGCTGCATCTGCACAGCGCATAAGCTGTGAACGGCTGGCTGCGAATGTGGGATATTCCGCATATCCAAGAGAAATGTTAAATGACTGTTCTTTTCCCTTGTATGAGAATGTCTTTGGTTGTCTGGTAAATTGCTGCAGCAGTTCTTTTGCATCTTCGGAGCTATAATTTTGTAAAAGAATACAGAACTCATCCCCACCGTTTCTTCCCAGTAATGCATCAGCTGGGAAAAATGCTTTCATGCTGTCTGCCAGACTTTTTAATGCTAGGTCTCCATAGGCGTGTCCATAAATATCATTAATAAACTTAAAATCATCAATATCAAAGAGCGCAAACACAAAATGTGCTTTCGGGTTTTTGTTCATCATCTTTTCAGCTGATTCGTCAAATCCATAGCGGTTGTAAATACCTGTAAGAGAATCTGTGCGTGCCAGTATCTGAAATTTATTTTCGTTATCTCTTGATACCAGCCATACCCTGGTAAGTCCCGACAGAAGAAAGGTGATGACAGTAAATATTAAACTGACTTCTGCTATTAATAAATTGTCGTGCCATCCGCTTTTAGGAGTTACTTCAAACTTCCAGCTTTCTTTCCCTATGGTAAAATCATAAGAAACCGGCTGCGTTATCTGACCATCTGACTGGTAAACGGTTTTATAAGTGTCACTCCATGGAGCTTCTGTTTTGGAAAGTCTGCACTCATATCCAAAATCTGAAAGTGCCTGGATCGAGTCTGAAAAAATATCAGGAACACGCAGGATAACAATGGCAAATCCCCAGAAATACTCCTGTCCGTTCTCATCATTCAGGTAGATCGGATCGCGGACAGCAATTCCATAACCGTTCTGTTTCAATTCGAATGGTCCCTGTGTGATGATGGTATGGTTGTCTCTTGCATAACAGGAAATTCTGCCACGGTCTTTATCATGGAGCAAATCAATTTTACCTGCTTCATTTCCCTCAGCAGGATAAATATCTGTTACAACACCATCAGGAGCAAGCTGTACACTTTCAATAGAATCAGATATAAGATTTTCTGCAATCATATCAAATTGACTGATCTTTCCATTCTCACTGATCAGAATCTGTTTCAGAGCATCTGTGATTGCAAATCCATTTGTAATTTCATTTTTAATACGTTCACCGTAGATTGATACATTTAATTGTACGGTTGTGCGTCTCTGCCATTTTTCGTGAGTGTCTGTTTTGTATGCGATGAAACCAACAAGGCACATGCCAAGAAAAAAAACGATAAGAGGCACAAAATTTTTTTCTTCACTTATTTTACCTCATTTTATATTTGACATTTTTATGATAGAACATTATAGCACAGAAATGAAAAAACAAAACGAATTTCTTTTTAAAACATAGAATTCATAACACTCATGGAATTAAATTTTTGGATTATGATATTTTGTTTAAAGGTATTTGTTTGAAATGCAGGGAGAAGGAGGAACAACATGGACAAAAAGGCAATGTATAAGTTGAGTTATGGATTGTTTGTACTGACTGCCAAGGAAGGCGAAAAAGACAATGGATGTATCATTAATACAGCAATTCAGGCAGCTTCAGAACCAAACCAGTTAAGTATCTGCGTTAATAAAGCAAATTACACGCATGACATGATTGAAAGAACTGGTAAGTTTACAGTATCAGTCCTGAATCAGAATGCACCATTTGAATTATTTAAACATTTTGGCTTTCAATCAGGAAGGGATACCAATAAGTTTGAAACATTTGAAAAGTGTGCAAGGGGTACAAATGGTATTTATTATATTACAGATGGTACTAATGCATACATTTCTGTAACAGTTAATAAAACAGAAGATTTAGGTTCGCATACGATGTTTATCGGTGAGATAACGGATATGGAAGTTCTAAGTGATATTCCTTCTGTAACATACGAGTATTATCAGAATAATATTAAACCTAAGCCACAGGCAGTTGGAAAAACGCAGGATGGTCAGACGATATGGCGCTGCAGAATCTGTGGATATGAATATGTAGGTGAAGAATTACCGGATGATTTTATATGTCCTTTGTGCAAACATCCGGCATCAGATTTTGAAAAAGTAGTGAAGAAAACGGAGGTAAAAGAAATGGCAGCAAACAAATACGCAGGAACACAGACAGAAAAAAATTTACAGGAAGCATTTGCAGGGGAGTCTCAGGCAAGAAATAAGTATACCTATTTTGCTTCTGTAGCAAAGAAGGAAGGCTACGAGCAGATGTCAGCATTATTTTTAAAGACTGCAGATAATGAAAAAGAACATGCAAAGATGTGGTTCAAGGAATTAGCAGGAATCGGTGATACAAAGGAAAATCTGGCAGCAGCTGCAGAAGGCGAGAATTATGAGTGGACAGATATGTACGAAGGTTTTGCTAAGACAGCTGAGGAAGAAGGCTTCCCTGAACTTGCAGCAAAATTCAGAGCTGTAGGAGAGATTGAGAAGCATCACGAGGAGAGATATCGTGCACTTCTTAAAAATATTGAAACTGCACAGGTATTTGAAAAGAGCGAGGTTAAGGTATGGGAATGCCGTAACTGTGGACATATTGTGGTAGGAACAAAAGCACCTGAGGTATGCCCGGTATGTAATCATCCACAGAGCTATTTTGAAGTACATGCAGAGAATTATTAAGAAATCAGCGGAACTTGTTGAAAAATTTATGAAACATCATTGACAGGACATTTGCATTTCGGAAAAGATAGTTTGATTAATTTAAGTTTGTCTGATACACAACAATTTAATAACGAAATAATACAAGCACTTTAGCCACAACAGGTTTGAAAGTGCTTGTTTTTATGCCCTAAAGATAATAACAAGTTTCAGCGAAGCTGGCTGAATATAAGCCACTCGCCAAAATCAAGGAGTTGGAGGAGCAGAATTATAATTTGATGTTAAATAAAAAATTATATTTCATCAACGTTTCATAAAAGGTGTGTAGAATGTTATTGAAAGTAGATATAAAATGCTATTGTGTAAAAAATAAAGGAGGAATAATTTATGAAAAAAATAGTATCAAGAGGAGCATGCCTATTACTTGCATTATGTTTGAGCTTAAACGCAGTTGGGTGTCAAAAAAGTAATGAAAACAATAAAATTAAAGAAGGACAATCCATAAGTTCTGAAGAGGCAGGCATGTCAATTAATGCAAATGGCAAAAATGAAACTTTTAAGCCATCAGATTATACATTGGAGGCAAAGAAAGAATATGTTTATGAATATTTAGGGCTTAAATTTAAACTCTCAGACAAATTTAGAAATTATATAGCTGATAAAAAGATAGCGATGTTAGATGATCAAAGTCCTATAGATAAAGAACTAAAGTATGCTATTTTGACATTTGAAAAAATGACAGAAGAACAAAAGAATGCAGTTATAGAAAAGATGGGCGATGGATATAAAAATTGGCAAAATGAGCTTGAAAGAATTGGGACTATTGGTATATTTGAAAAAAATACATCAGAAGAAAAAATATCTAAAATTACAAAATGTGATACTCATACTAAAATAGGAGTTTCAAGTGATGGAAAATACGATTGCTATTTAAGCACAAATAGCGGAGCTGAAAGTAATCTTCTGGATGAATTAAAAAGAACTGAGATTCAAATTATAGATAAAAAAGAACGTCCTGAAAATGGTTTTGTGCTATCAGAAAAAACTGATTTAGAAAATACAGAAGCATTTAACAAAGAATCGGTTAAAGATTTACGTAAACTATCAACAAAGGACATAAATGGCAAGGATTTTACAAGTAAAGATTTTGAGAAGTATGATCTTACTATGGTAAATGTATTTGCAACTTGGTGTACAGATTGTGTAAATGAAATTCCTGATTTGGTTGAGGTTCAGAATGAAATGAAAAGCAAGGGTGTAAATATCGTTGAAGTTGTTACAGATACTGTTGATGATAACGGTGAAAACAAGGAAGCAATTGAAAAGTCAAAGTTAATACATGAAAAGACAAAGGCTTCATATCCTTTCTTAATGCCAGATAAGACAAACTTTAATGGTAGATTGAATGGTATACAGGCTATGCCAGAGACTTTCTTTGTTGATAGTAATGGAAATATTGTAGGTGATACTTATTCTGGGGCAAAGAGTGCAAAGGAATGGAAGCAGGTAATTGAAAAAGAATTGGGAAAAATAAAAAATAAATAAAAGTAAAGCGGTGATTGGTATATGGTTAATAAGTTTTTAAAAAGCCGTGCCTTGTCTTTATTAATTATCTTTATTAGTATGGCGATGATTTACTATGGTCATAGTAATGGAGAAACTAAAGTTGTCTTGGATAAGGCGATAAGTGTATTAATTGTGGAAAATGTAAAAAAGTTTGCCAAATGAATATAGATCCAGTTGAGAATTGCAATCATCTGGAGTGTATCAGATGTGGACGATGTAAAAATGCTTGTCCAGTGGATGCAATTAGTTATGGAGTAAGAAAATAGAGAGGAGTAGTTAGGAAAGTGATAAAAAATGCTATAGCATATATTACAAGAAAGAGA
>OGDD01002407.1_pt1 | contig 11471 bp, 9 predicted proteins | sample 1570301 | NCBI WGS metagenome assembly OGDD01 (sample SAMEA2581971, study PRJEB24529) | metagenome | biome: Human gut stool | place: China | collected 2011 | reverse complement strand
TACACGACGCTCTTCCGATCTTGATGGTGCTGGATGTGGCACTGGGGTGACGGTTTGAGGGCTCCCGAAAGCGAAATCTATTTCGGAATCTCCGAAAATGCCTGAAATTCTTGACAGAGACGACAGCAGGGCGTATTATTTTAGCAGAAGGCCGCTGAAAAGCGGCTTTTTGTATTTCTAAAACCACTCGCTAGGCGAGTGGTTCGATAAAGATTTTATCGGTGAATCATTAAAGATCGGCTGGTATCTGTTGGCGTTTTGCGTTATTACCTGCATCGTCAACTCCATCAACTGCATCTGGGTGGCGGTGGCAGGTCTGCTGGTGCCGGACTTCATCTACAACATCGGTACCACCGTGCTCAACGGCGGCATTTCCATGGTCATCTTCTTCTTTGTGAATAAGATCATCTTCCCGGAGGGCGAGGCCAACAAGGCAAACTGATCTTTCATCAGCACAAATAGGATAAAAGCAGCGCCCCACAGGCACATTCGGCTTGTGGGACGCTGCTTTTTATGATGAAGGAGAAAGAAGATATCGTTTTAACCCTTGTCCGCGCCGGAGGTGATGCCCTCAACGTAGAACTTCTGCATGATGACGAACAGGATGGAGATGGGGATGGACACCAGCACGCCGCCTGCGCAGAAGAGCGCAAAGTAGTTGTTGATCAGCGTTTTCTGCAGCATATTGTACAGACCAATGGCCACCGTCCAGTCGGCAGAAAGGCCGGAGTTCAGGATCATTTTGGCCATCACGAAGTCCGTCCACGGTACCATGAAGGAGCTGATAATGGTGTACACCAGAATGGGTCTGGACATGGGCAGAACGACTTGGAAGAATATCCGGGCGTCCGATGCGCCGTCCAGCTTTGCGGCCTCCCGCAGGGAGACGGGGATGGTATCAAAGAAGCCCTTGCAGATCAGATAGCCCAGACCGGACGAACCGGCGTAGACCATGATAAGACCCGCGTAGGAGTTGGTCAGGTTGAGGTACTTCAGCACGAAGTAGACCGCGATCATGGCCAGCACGCCCGGGAACAGGTTGACGATGACCGAGAGGTTCTGCAGCAGCTTGCGCCCCTTGAACCGGCAGCAGCTCAGTGCGTAGGCCACCATCAGCACAAAGCAGGTGGAGATGACGCAGTTGAAGCAGGCCACCACAAGGGTATTAGTGAACCAGCGCGGGAACTGCGCCACAGAATCCGGGTGGAACAGGATGTTGACGTAGTTGCTTATGGTGTAGCTTGCCGGGAAGAACCGCCGCACATTGATGCCCCGGTCGGTGGAAAAGGAGGTGACCAGCAGCCACAGAATGGGCACCAGCCAGATGCCTGCCAGCAAGGCCAGCAGCAGATGCCGCAGAATGCTGCGGACTTCCCGGAGGATGCGCCCGCGGCGCAGCTGCGCCGCAGTTTCCGTCCGGCGTGCCGGAGAAACAGTTGCCTGTGTCAAGAGAATGTCGCCTCCTTTTTATTAAGGAACCGGAAGCAGACCAGCGTGAACACGGCACAGATGATGAACACCATAATGCCGATGACAGCGGCCATCTTGTAGTTGTACTGCTCCTGCGTCAGGCGGAACAGCCATGTGACCAGCAGATCCACCTCTTTGGCGCTGGAGGATGCCAGCGCCTGATCCTTTGTGATGTAAACGTCCTGCGTGAGCAGGTAGATGACGTTGAGGTTGTTGACGTTCTTGACGAAATCCGTGACCAGTGCAGGTCCCTGCACGCTGAACAGATAGGGCAGCTTGATGTGGATGAAGCTCTGCCACGGCGAAGCACCGTCGATGGTGGAGGCTTCCAGCATATCGCTGGGGATGTTCATCAGCACACCGGTGGCGATGATCATCTGGTAGGGCACGCCCACCCAGATGTTGATCAGGACGATCATGAATTTTGCCCAATGCTGATCGGTCAGAAAGGGGATATGGTTCATGTTCTGCCCCAGCAGGCCGATGGTCTTTAAAAAGTCGGTCACGCCAGCATTGGCCATCAGGGTGTTGAAGATGCCGGCGTCCGAGAAGAAGTTGCGCACCAGCAGCAGGGTGACGAACTGCGGCACCGCAATGGTGACCATGAACAGGGTGCGCCAAAGCTTCTGGCACTTGGTCTTTTTGTTGTTGATGAGCATGGCCAGAAATACGCCGCCGAAGAAGGTGGTAAAGGTGGCAAAGAAGGCCCACACCAGCGTCCAGCCCAGCACCCGGCCAAAAGCGTAGTTAAAGGTCACGGTCAGCGACTGCCCGCCGAACAGGGCGGCAAAGTTTGCCAGCCCCACCCATGTGAACAGGGCAGCGGGCGGCATATGCTGCTGGTCGTAGTTCGTGAACGCCACGGCGATCAGGATGAACAGCGGAACAATGGTAAACACCACCACGCCCAGCACCGGCAGGGTGAGCAGGGTCACATAGAACTTCTCGTTCAGGTACAGCGTGATGTCCTGTCGGAAGTTATTGGGCTTTTTTCCGGCGGCCTTCTGCGCCTGCAAAGCGTAGTTGCTCTGTACCACCAGCATGGCAGCAGCGATCAGCGTTACAATGACCACCAGTGCGATCACGCTGAGCAGCAGGATGGCAAACGAGTTGTCGTAGTTGTTGACCTCGTTCTTTAAGGTAAGGGGGTTGAACTGCATCTCCATCTGCACCGTGCCCAGCGTGCCGAACTTTTTCAGCGCCGGAATACCGGAGGTGCCCAGAAAATACAGCCCCAGTCCCTGCACCAGCGTTACCAGCAGCGCCTTGATGAGCTGGCCGTGGCCGATGTAGCCCAGACCCCAGACAACGAGGGACAGCTTTGTAAAAATATCTCCGTGAACGAATGCGTGACCGAACTTCTGAAGGAAATTCGGCTCCCGGCCACCCGCCCGCAGGGGCGGCGTAAGGACCATTTCTGCCACAGAAGTCAACTCCTTTCTTGTTGCAGAGGGCTTTACAGCAAACAGGATGCTGCTTTTTCTTGCGATAAAAGGCGGGCACACCGCATTCTGCCGCGTGCCCGCCGGAAAAACCAAAGCTTACTGTGCCACAGGTGCGGTGATACCGGCCACGGCGTCATCCACCAGCTGCTGCGTGGTCTTGCCCTGCGTGTCGCCGGAGGCGAGGATCTCGCCCAGACTTGCGGCGGAGCTCCAGTAGTTTGCGCCTACCCGCTGCAGGGTAGCGTAGGAGCTCTGCTCAGCCAGTGCGGCAATGGCGGGTGCGGACTGCACAGCCTCGGAAGCATTGGCATTGATGTTGGAGGGACCCAGCTTGCGGTCGTTGAAGCGCTTGCTCTGGTTGTCCTCGTTGGTGATGAAGTCGGCCAGCATCATAGCCACGCCCACGTTAGCGCTGTGGGGGTTGACGCCCACCAGCTTGTAGCCGGAGAAGGAGCCCATCTGGGTCTGTGCGCCGTTCAGGGTGTAGGTGGGCAGCTTGGTGGCGGCGTAGCCTTCGCCCCATGCCTCCTCGGCGGTGCTGGCGTTCCAAGTGCCGGAGATGGCGGCGCAGCAGCTGCCGTCCTTGATGGCGGAAACGATGTCGGCATCCGCGCCGGACTTGAAGCCGGGGTTTGCGGTGATGTCCAGAATGGCCTGCGTTACGTCTGCGCCGGGAGTCTCGTTCCAGTTGCAGACGGTGTTGATACCGTCATCTGCCAGCGTAGCCACCAGACCGGCACCGGCGTAGAAGCTGTAAATGTACCATGCGTCGTTCACGCTCATCATGAACTTTTTGCCGGCAGCTGCAGCCTTTTCCAGCATGGTGTCCATGCTCTGCACGTCCTCGGCGCTCAGAATGCTTGCATCATAGTACAGGAAGTAGCCGTTGTCGGCGGTCATGGGGTAGGCGTAAAGCTTGTCGTTCATGGTGGCAGCGCCCACAGAGCCGGGCAGGTTGCGGCTCTTCACGTCGTCCGGGTTCAGCAGCACTTCCTGCAGCGCACCGGCGTTTACCAGCTCGTTCAGCTGGTCATCAGCAAAGGCAAAAACGTCTGCGGCAGACTCCGGGTCAGCCAGAACGGTGTCCTTTGCGCTGGACTCGGACTGCACGCCGATCTCAATGGTCACATTGCCCTTGTCCGCATTCTGCTCGATAAAGGCATCGGCCATCTCACGCAGCATGGTCTGGTCCTCTTCTGCGCCCCACATGGTCAGCTTCACATCGCCCCAGCTCTCCGCAGCAGAGGCAGCCGTGCTGGAAGCGGCAGCAGAGGAAGCGGTGCTGTTGGAGGAGCCACCGCAGGCAGTCAGCACACCGGCAGCAGCCACAGTACCTATGGCAGCAAGGAAGTTACGGCGGGAAATCAGCTTTTTCATGATCCAGTTCTCCTTCGTTCTCAATCTGAAATCTTCGGGCACTCTTTGTTGCGCTCATAAGTTGCGCACATCAGAGCAACTGTTTTTCTGTACTCATAGGATACCGCATTCTTTTGCTCACGTCAATGGACGAAATTCACGGTATTGTTGAGTCAAAACTGGAAAAAGTGACGGTAAAATTAGGATACATGGGCAAAAAGTGCGCAACTTTAGCGCAACCTTTGTCATGCAAAGAGCAAAAAATGCCCGCTCCGGGAAAGGAGCAGGCACAAAAAGCGCGTTATTTGATGTTGCGGGAGCGTTCCATCCACTTGGTAGAATCCCGCAGGATGACCTGATAGCCTTCCAGCTGCCGCATGACCGTTTCCTTTCCGGCCAGACGATCCAGCAGCATCCGGCAGGCGGTCTTGCCCAGCTGCTCGGCATCGTACTGCACCGCCGAAACAGACGGCGTGATGCTGGCAAGCATGGAGCTGTCATACAGGCTGGCCACTCGCAGATCGTTGGGCACGAGGATATGCCGCGTCCGCAGCTCCCGCATGACCTCAAAGGCGATCTCATCATCGCCGCAAAGGATGCAATCCGCCTTCTGCTCCAGCGCAGCCTCCAGTGCATCGAGCGTCTGCCCGGCAGATTCCACACCGGAATGAACGAGTCGCTGGTCTACCGGCACACCAAATTCCGCGAATCCGCGCAGATAACCGCGCGTGCGGTCGGTGTTGACCGCATAGATGGTACTGCCCACCAGCAGCGCGATCCGCTTGGCACCCAGCTGCAAAAGGATGCGGGTCATCTCGCAGGCGGCAGCGACCTGATCGTTGTCTGCCTGCGGGATGGTCTTGTCCTCGCTGCGTCCGATGAGCACAAAAGGTGTCTCGTATTGCCGCAAAAGTTCGATGCAGGGATCATCCGCCATGGCGTAGGTCAGGATCACGCCGTCCACCTTGTGGTTGGCCAGCTGCCGCTGCAGCTGCGAATACTCGGTGTTGGAGGCGTAGCAAAGCATCAGGTCATAGCCGCGCTGGTCTGCCATGATGCAGATGCCGCCCATGCACTTGCGCAAAAAGGGCAGATCCAGCGCAATAAACCGCTGCGGTACGATCATGGCAATATTGTTGGTGCGCAGCTTTTCGCCGCTCTGTGCGGAAACAGGCTCGGAGCGGGTGCGCCCCATATAGGCGTACACCTTGGCGCGGGTCGCCTCGCTGATGCGTCCCTTGCCGGAAAGTGCGCGCGATACCGTTGTTTTAGAAACGCCAAGCGCATCGGCCACCTGCTCGATCGTCATTTTTTCGGTTTCCTTTGCAGCCACAGGATATCCTCTCCTTTTCACAGAACTGCGCAACAGTGCGCCACCCCAGCATACCGGGATAAGCCCGCTTTGTCAAGTACGAAAGCAAACAAAAAGCGTCCTGCTTTTTCGGCAGAACGCTGAAATTCGGTATTTTTACTTCTTACAAGATCTGCTCGCCGTTTTTCCAGACAGCCGTTCCGTAACGGTTCAGCGCAACACCGCCTACCTCGACTGGATGCTCATTGCAGTTCTGTACAAAGACGAACGCACCGCGCCGCGCCGCCAGAACGCCGTCCGGCAGTGCTTCCGGCCATGCCGGGGTCAGACCGGCCTCCTGCGCTGCATTGCGGTAAAATGCGCGATAAAACGCAGCATCAAAGCGGCTTGCCAGATAGTATGCGCGGCCTGCGCCGTAAGAATGAATCGCCACGGCAGGGCAGCCGACAAAGTAGTCCTCGGTGTAGACGCTGAGCGGCGTTGCCGGGTCGGTATCCTGCAGCGCTGCCACCTCGCAGAGCACAGAGGCTTGTGCTTCCGGCAGCGTTGCGCCATCCACAGGGGCGCAGCGGCGCAGCTCGCCGTCATACATCCCGTCGATCTCGGTGCGGCGCAGGCCCAGCAGCTCGGTCAGGCCATAAGGCGTGTCCCCCAAGCGGCACAGGTCGCTTTCATCCACTACACCGCTCCAGTAAGTGACAACGACCGTGCCGCCGTTCCTTGCAAAGGCGCAGAGTTTTTGCGCAAATGCGTCCGTTAGCAGGTAGAGCATCGGAACAACGACCAGCCCATAGCCGGTCAGGTCTGCTTCCTGATCAACAAACTCCACCGCGATGCCCTCGCGTGCAAGGGCGTTGTAGTGCAGCTTCAGTTCGTCCCAGTAGCCCATCCCGGCATTGCGCGGGCCGCAGGAGCCTTCCAGTGCCCACTTATTCTCCCAATCGTGAATAATAGCCGCCTGTTTTTCGCGGCCAGTCGCGGTAATTTCAGACAAAGCTTCCAGCTTTCGTCCCACTTCCACCGTTTCCCGGAAGGGGCGGGCGTCCTCTCGTCCATCGTGCCCGATGACCGCACCATGAAGTTTTTCCTCTGCGCCGCGGCTGGCGCGCCACTGGAAATAGAGCACACTGTCCGCGCCGTGCGCCACGGTCTGCAAAGCGGAAAGCTCTGCGATCCCGGGCTTTTTCTGTTTGGAGACAGGCTGCCAGTTGGTAAAGCTGGGGCTGGACTCCATCAGCAAAAACGGCTTGCCCTTCATGGAGTAATACAAATCGTGCATCATCGCCGTGTCCAGCGCGGTCTCTTCCACGGTCTCGGTGGGCTTGTGCCATGTGGGATAGTTGTCCCAGCTGGCAACGTCGATCTCTTTGGACATCTTGAAATAGTCGATGCCGTCAAAGCGGTACATCATGTTGACCGTAAACTTGGCATCCGGCGCAAATTCCTTTACGGTGTCCCGCTCAAATTTCAAGAAGTCAATGTGCCGGTCGCTGACGAAGCGCTTCCAGTCCAGTGCAAGCCCCTGCACCGCGTTTTCTCCCTGCGGGGCAGGGCTTTCGATCTGCGCCCAGTCGGTGTAATCGTGGCTCCAGAACCGGGCGTTCCATGCCTTGTTGACCGCTTCCAGCGAGCCATACCGCGCCTTGAGCCAGCGGCGGAACGTGGCCTGACACAGCTCGCAGTGGCAGTCGCCGCCCATTTCGTTGGAGATATGCCAGAGCAGAACAGCCGGGTCATTACCGAACCGCTGCGCCAGCTTCTGGTCGATGATGCGGACTTTTTCACGGTAGAGCGGAGAGGTATAGCAGTAGTTCTGGAGGCGGATGTACAACTCCCGGACACGGTCTGCCCGGACACGGCGCACCTCGGGGTACTTGTGCGCCATCCATGCGGGGCGCGCCGCACTGGGGGTGGCCAGAATGGTGGAAATGCCGTTGTCATACAAGCTGTGGATGATGTCGCCCAGCCAGTCCAGCGCAACCACACCCTCCTGCGGCTCCAGCGCCGACCAGGAGAAAACCCCCAGCGTTACCGTGTTGACATGGGCTTTTTTCATCAGCGCAATATCCTGCGCGAGAATGTCTGGCCGGTCGAGCCACTGCTCCGGGTTATAGTCACCGCCATGAAGCAATTGGAAGCGTTGCATCATCGTTCCTCCTTCGATTGCGCAAATTGCGCAACATTTTTGCAGAATAAAGTTGCGTTCGATACTGAGTATAGCAAGAACGCCCGTAAGATGCAATGCGGCTTTATGGCGTTTTGTTGAAACAATCTGAACATTTGATGCAATGCAAAAAAATTTCGCCGCTGCTCTGGAAGATTCCACAATGTCAGCGCACGTTTTATGGGCAAATCGTCAAAACGGTCTTTTTGCGGCGGCTGCCGTTTTCTGCAACGACCCCTCTCGTGGAAAAAGTGGTTCAGAAACGCCCGCAGGCATTTCTGAACCACAAATTTTATAGCAGTTTGCGTTTTAATGCACGAGCAACATCCGCAAACTGCATATCGCAAATATGCTGTTTTGATAGACACTATTTCTGAAAATTGCGATAAAATAATATTCCTTTAAATATGCCCAGAGCGCAAGCGGAGGGCATTGAAAACCGTTTTGTGCAGCTGCCTTTATTTATTGCTTTCCGGCAGCTTGAAGTAGACGCGGTATTCGTCCGAGTAGATCTTGCTGCCCATGCGGCTTACGCCGCCATACAAGTGGGTGCGCATCAGCGGCTCAATGGCGTCCAGATCTTTCTCCCGCAGAATACGCAGCATCTCGGCGTGCTCGCTGACAACGCTGGGCACGTTGCGTGCGCCCACGATGTCCAGACGGATAAAGCGGGAGTAATCTGCCTGCGGGCGGGTCATCTGCTCCCAAAGGTACTCCTTGCTGGTTTTGCAGAACCAGTACGCGTGCATGGCAAGGTCGCAGCTGAGGAAGTGGTTGAAATCAAAATTTTCCGGGTCACTGCGCCCCGCAGCGGCCTCCAGCAGCATATTATAAAGGTGCTCCACAGCAAGGATCTCCATGGGCGAGCAGCTCTGCACAAAATCCCGGAACACCATGCCCTCCACGGCAACACGCTGGAAGATGAGCTGATCCACCACGCCGATGTCGATGGCGGTAACGATGGTGCCCTTGCAGGGGATGATCTGCACAAAGCGGTTCTGCTCCAGCCGCTGCAAAACGCTGCGGATGGGGGTGCGCGAAACACCGAACCGCTTGCACAGCTGGTTTTCGCTCAGCGCTTCCCCGGGCAGGATCTTCAGGGCACAGATCTCGTCCTCGAGAATATGATAAAGCTCATCCGTGTGCTGTAATGTGGCCATAGTCGTTCTCCATTTATCCGGTAAATTAAGCTTAATATCATTGTACCGTCCAGGCAAACGAATGTCAATGCTGGAACGGAACTTTATTTGACAGCTTGTATACAAGTTTTTGCGCTTGCGTACGGAGCTACTTATGAAACGGGGAAATTGATATACCACTTCATAATGCGGGAAAAGTGCTGATGGAATGCCGTGATAAAGCGGATATTGTACGGAATGTACAAAGAAAACAGAAAATAACTGTCAAATGCTATAATTGCAAAGCGCTGCGGTTTTATGGCGGCAGCACGGCGGGATAAAATGCTGTATACAAGGTTTTGCTAAAAAGGCTGAAAGGGGCCAAATACCCTGCATACACCGGAGCGTTACCGGAAAATACAGCAGGAAATGTGCTTTTTTGTGTACTGCGGGGGTACTGTGCTGCTGCGGGCTTGCCTTGCTGCGCAAAAGGCGGTAAACTGAGGGTAGGCAAAACGCCCGAAAAGGAGAGACGACATGGCATATACAAAGGCTGACCTCAAGCACGACCTTGCAGCAATGGGGCTGACAGGAAACGAGACCATCCTGATCCATTCTTCCATGAAGTCCATCGGCACGGTGGAGGGCGGTGCGGACACAGTTCTGGACGCGCTGATGGAGTTTTTTGCGGAGGGCTTGCTGCTGCTGCCCACCCACACATGGCGGTTTATCAATGAGGAGAACCGGATGTTCGATGTGTGCCGCAGCCCGTGCTGTGTGGGCATTCTGCCGGAGCTGTTCCGGCAGCGCCCCGGGGTGGTGCGCTCGCTGCACCCCACCCACAGCATGGCGGCTTACGGCAAGGACGCGGCTGCTTACATAGAAGGGGAGCTGGACGCCAACACCCCCTGCACCCCCGGCGGCTGCTACGACCGGTTGCGGGCAGCTCACGGCAAGGTGCTGCTGCTAGGGGTGACCCACGCCCGCAACACCTTTATCCACAGCGTGGAGGAGGTGCTGAACGTCCCGAACCGCCTGACCGACAAGCCCCTGCAGCTGACCGTGGTAGACGCAGCCGGGGCGCAGCACACCGTCTATATGCGCCGCCACTACAACGCGCAGCAGCCGCACATCTCGGAGGATTTCGTCAAGCTGGAGCAGGCGTATCTGGACTGCGGTGCAGCCCGGAACACGAAATTCGGTGATGCAGGCTGCATTTTGTGCGATGCTGAGGGGCTTTTCCGGGTCACCCGCCATGTTCTTGCCCCAAATCCCGAAGCCTTTGTCACAGAGCCTGTCATCCCGGCAGAGCGCTGGCAGGCGCTTTGCACCGGCAAAACCTAAAACCCTCCCGGTCATTGCAGCACGATGCCGGAGCTGCTGATGCATAGAAATCGGATACGCGTGGTTTTTATGGATAAATATGTGAAAATTGATTGAAAATTCTTCCTGATAATGGTAAAATATTTTTATATCTCTCTTGTGCTGTGCCTTTTCGCGGGAAAGGGGCAGCGAAAAACAGGAAATACGCAAAAATTACGGCATCATTTCCGTGGGCGGGTTTTAAAGCGCACACTCTTGCGGGCGGTGATGTACGAGCAGTAAACCATAGCAGCTTTGCCGCAAAGCGGCAGCTGCCCGAGAGTTGTGAGGAGAACGATTTTGACGTACAAAAGAACAATGCACCGCATTATTTCCGTGCTTGCGGCACTGGTAATGGGGCTGTCCCTGCTGACCGGCTGCGGCACAAAGAGCGCAGAACAGCTGCAGCAGCAGGAGGACGCCCAGACCATTCAGGTGTATCTGTGGAGCACCAGCCTGTACGGGACCTATGCGCCCTATGTCCAAGCGCAGCTGCCGGACGTGAACATCGAGTTCATCGTGGGCAACAACGATCTGGATTTTTACAAGTTTTTGCAGCAGAACGGCGGCCTGCCGGATATCATCACCTGCTGCCGGTTCTCGCTGCACGATGCTGCCCCTTTAAAGGACAGCCTGATGAACCTTGCCATGACCAACGAGGCGGGTGCGGTGTACAACACCTACCTCAACAGCTTTAAAAACGAGGATGGCAGCGTGAACTGGCTGCCGGTCTGTGCGGATGCCCACGGCTTTGTGGTCAACCGCGGCCTTTTTGAACAGTACGATATCCCGCTGCCCACCGATTACGCAAGCTTTGTTTCGGCCTGTCAGGCATTTGAAGCGGTGGGCATCCGCGGCTTTACCGCCGATTTTGCCTACGACTACACCTGCATGGAAACGCTGCAGGGGCTTTCCGCTGCCGAGCTTACCACCACGGAAGGGCGCAAGTGGCGCACCGCTTACAGCGACCCTGCCAACACCGCGCGGGTGGGTCTGGACGATGCCGTGTGGCCGGGGGCGTTTGAGCGGATGGCGCAGTTCATTCGGGATACGCACCTCACAGCAGACGACCTTGCACAGACTTACGATCCCGTGATGGATCTGTTCCGGAACGGGGAGGTGGCCATGTACTTTGGCAGCTCTGCCGGTGTGAAGATGTTTCAGGACGAGGGCATCGACACCACCTTTTTGCCCTTCTTCAGCCAGAACGGCGAAAAGTGGATCATGACCACCCCGTATTTCCA
>OGDD01002397.1_pt1 | contig 11540 bp, 5 predicted proteins | sample 1570301 | NCBI WGS metagenome assembly OGDD01 (sample SAMEA2581971, study PRJEB24529) | metagenome | biome: Human gut stool | place: China | collected 2011 | reverse complement strand
GATGATGCACTGCCACAAGACGCTGCTGCACATTGGTTCCTGCGCCCATTTTTGCGGTGCTGCCCAGCAGGACACGCACATCACCGGAGCGCACTTTCGAGAACAGTGTAGCCTTTTTCGCTTCGGTGTCGGCGTTGTGGATGAACTCGATTTCGCTTTCCGGCACACCGGCAGCAATCAGCTTCTTGCGAATATCATCGTAGACATTGAAATTGCCATCGTTTTTGGGTGTCGAGAGGTCGCAGAACAAAAGCTGCGTCAGCTTCTGGTCTTTACCTTCCTCCCAGATCTTCAGGACGTTCCGCACACAGACGTTCAACTTGCTGTTCGGGTCATCCGGGAGCATAGGGTTCATCAGGCGGACATCCAGACCGATTTTTCTGCCATCGTTGGTGACGCACAGCATATTGTCCACGGACGCATCCACATTGCCGGAGTGAATCTCGGCGGCACGTTTGCTCAGTTCCTGCACCATCTCTTTTTGAATCTCTGACGGCTTTGCCACCACGGTTTCAAACTTTGCTTCGGGCACAGGCAGATGGAGCTGGTCGCTGGTTTTAATGTCAGCCACCTCTTTGAACATGGACATCAGCTCCGGCAGATTGAAGAACTTGGCAAACCTCGTCCTCGCCCGATACCCAGTACCTTCGGGGGCTAATTCGATGGCGGTGGTGGTCTCACCAAAGGTGGATGCCCAGCAGTCGAAGTGGGTCAGCTTTTTCTGCTGCAAGGTGCTGTACTGCAAATACCGCATGACCGTGTACAGCTCGGTCATGGAGTTGCTCACGGGCGTGCCCGTGGCGAACACCACGCCCCGCCCGCCGGTGATCTCATCCAGATAGCGACACTTGCCGAACATATCGCTGGATTTCTGCGCTTCGTTGGTGGATAATCCTGCGACATTCCGCATTTTTGTGGTCAAAAAGAATGTGCAGCACCTCTGCGGCTGCGAAGCAGTCCACAGAGTAGTCTGCTTTGTTGTGATAGGTAACTTTTTGAAGTAATCTCCAAGTTTTCCCCCACCTCACGCCGGGCGTGCACCTTTCAGCGCACCCGGCGTACCATCAAATCGATTTACTTTCTTCCTTCAGATTTCAACACTTTGCGTCCTCACGGACATAAAGTGGCTGTAAATTTCACATTTTAAGTTTTTCGCGGTATTTCATGATTTTGCCTACCGTCTTTGCATTAAGCTCAGGCGGTATTGGACTGTTATGAACCATGCGGTGGCATGGTTCACACAGCCAAACCAGATTCGGTACTTTATTGATTCTATCAAGTGGAAGCTTATTTTTAACGTGGTGACAATTCTTTTGAAGCATGGGTGAGAAGGCATTTCCACAGCATTTACATTTTCCTTTGTCCCTGCTGTAAGCATATTCCCGGTTCATATAATATTCGAAATTCATCCTTCCCTTTGCGTATGCTGATATTGCAATATCGTTCGGGGAATTAACGGATGGACGGTCACATGGCAGTGACTTGTGCTTAGCACGATAGTTCACATACCGTCTGCGCCCTTCCACTGTATACGGTGTCATTTTCTGGTCAAATGGCTTGGGTTCATAGTGACTATGCGTGATGAACGCATAAGTTATACCAAACCATTTTCCTTCGACCCATACCGCAAATGTCTTACTGTCGTAGCCCTTGTGTCGGTCAGGAAGATTGCAAAGCACCTTCAGCGACACCTGCATGGAGTTGTACCGTTTGGGGTACAGCTTTTTCCATACAGCCAGTGCAGCGTTGTTTACTCTGCGGTCTATCGCATGGTAGGCACGAGAGCAGATGGATGTCTGCAAGTACTGTGCCATACCCATAATGACAGAGTTGACGTACTGAATTTGCGCAGCCTGCACATTGACTTTTTGACAAAGTTCTATGCGGTGCACTTCTTCGAGCAGTTTCTTAATCTTCTTTCCTAACCGCTCCATATCCGGCAGCGGCTTTCCAACCAAATGGTTTGTCCATGTTGCCGGGTCAGGAGTTTTCCGTTTTCGTTCGGCCTTTACCACAAAGCCAAGAAAGTGTATACCGTTTGTCCGCAGGTCTGTTACATAGGTCTTTTCCTGCGACAGTTCAAGTTTCATTCTGTTCCGAAAATATTTTGTCAAGACACATTTCAAACGGAGTGCTTCCTTCTCCGTTGATGTCAGAATCACCCAATCATCGGCGTAGCGATAATTGTACTTTGGTGTTACGCCAGCCCATTTTAGTCGTCTCGTATCGTTGCCTTTGTGCTTGCACTGTCTGTGCGGTTCCATATACATACGACCAACATACCAATCAAAATCATTCAGATAGACATTGGATAAAAGCGGTGAAAGGATTCCACCCTGCGGTGTACCAAGCTCTGTTGCATGAAATAGGTCATTTTCCATATATCCAGCTTTTAGCATCTGACTGATGATTTTCAGCACACGCTTGTCATGGATACCGATTCTCCAGAGCTTTTGGAGCAGCAGGCGGTGATTGATATTGTCGAAGCATCCCTTGATGTCGCCCTCAATTGCCCACACGGGTTGGTCAGGCGATTTGCATCCAGCATTTATGACATTGATGATACCCCGGATTGCATGTTTCTGTGCCCGATAGGGGCGAAAGCCGTAGCTTTGCGGATAAAATCTCGCTTCACAGATCGGCTCGATAATGATACGCACGCACTCCTGTATGATCCTGTCCAATACAGTGGGGATACCCAGCGGTCTTTTCTTTCCGTTACTCTTTTCAATATATTCACGGCGGGCTGGCTTGGGTCGGTAGTTGCGAAAACACGATTGAATCAATAAAATAAGCTCATCTTTTGGCAATTGAAGGTATTTGTCCATTTTTATCTTATCCACGCCAGCAGTTTTGCTACCTTTGTTGGACTTGATATTGTGGACGGCGGTTACAATGGTCACTTCATTTACCATCGCTTCCACCAGACCGGTGAACGATACTCCTTGACCGGACTTCTCATAGAGAAAATCCTGAATCTTTTTAAGTTCCGTTTCCGTTGAAAATCTGACGTTCAAATGCACAAGGTTTTCACCTCGCAGTTCGTCACCCATCTTTCAGGGAGTTATAGGATTTTCATTTTGTGAAATTTACAAATCGATTTGACTCGTATCCTTCGCCATGGAATATTTCAATTCCGTTTGACTAGCATTACCCAGCCCAGACTACTATGATACGGCTGACTTCCTGTTGCTTTCACTGCGCTGTAACGCTCCAACAACAGGCTCTCAAACGTTCCTTAATCTCTATCCTTGTTCTGAAACCCTTAGGCCGCTACCTTACACCGGGAAAATCTAACCATGCTTTGAACCACAGTTGCTGCATGATTCCTGATGGGGATTTTATCCCACAGGGCGTGTGCAGAAAAACCAGCCACACACACTTTTTCCAAGGGTCACCCTTTCGGATGTCGTTCGCTCTTACGATGCTGCATAGCTTTCCCTAACGGATAGCCATAGGTTTCGGAAGCCCGCACCATTATTATCCATGCCTCTTTGCAGAGGTTTAGGTTTTCAGGTTACGCCTTCACCACGCTCTGTACAATGCACACTTACAGGTGGCAACGCACAGTGGAGTATTAGCTCTCGTACTGTCTTGAATTTTGACCTATTCTCTGGAATTCTGTTCCTCGACATTGGTTCTGTACGGCAGAGGAATTTCACCTCTGATTTCGAGATTAAAGTTCTCTGTGATATTTTCTTATTGCTAAGTGCAATCACATGGTGCTTTTCGTCCTTGCTGTCAACAAGGGCTTATGCACAACGTTTCGCACGGTTCTTGTAAAAATGGCTCTCGTCCACAAAAAGCCTGTCAACGCCCAGTTGTTCAAAGGTAATTACATCGTCTTTACGCTCATCGGAGCGCAGTTTTTCCAGCTTGGTTTCCAGCGTTTTCCGGGTCTTTTCCATCTGCTTGATGGAGAAATTCTCACCTGCGTGGACTTTCAGCTCATTGATGGCGGCAAGCGTTTCATAAATTTGCTCCTGAATGATACGTTCCTGCCGCTCAAAGGACAGCGGGATGCGCTCAAACTGGCTATGCCCGATGATAACGGCATCGTAGTCGCCGGTGGCAATACGGGCGCAGAATTTTTTACGGTTGGCAGTTTCAAAGTCCTTGCGCCGTGCCACCAAAAGTTTGGCATTGGGGTAGAGGTTCAGGAACTCCGATGCCCACTGCTCCGTCAAATGGTTGGGCACTACGAAAAGGCTTTTCTGGCACAAACCAAGGCGTTTCGCTTCCATGGCAGATGCCGCCATTTCGTAGGTCTTGCCTGCACCAACTTCGTGTGCAAGCAACGTATTACCGCCATAAAGCACATGAGCGATGGCGTTGCGCTGGTGTTCCCGGAGGGTGATCTCCGGGTTCATGCCCACGAATTTGATGTGGCTTCCATCATACTCACGGGGTCTGGTGCTGTTGAACAGCTCGTTGTACTGCCTGACCAGCGCAATGCGCCGCTGAGGGTCTTGCCAGATCCAGTTGGCAAAAGCGTCCTTGATGACCTGTTGTTTCTGCTGCGCCAGCATGGTCTCCCGTTTGTTCAGCACACGCTTTGGCTTGCCCTCGGCATCCTCGATGGTGTCGTAGATGCGAACATCCTTCAGGTTCAGGGTCTCCTCCAGAATCTTATAAGCGTTGGCACGGGATGTGCCGTAGGTCTCGGAGGAGATGATGTCGCTCCGCCCGGTGGCAGTTTTGCCCTCCACGCGCCATTCTGCGGTATAAGGAGAATATCTCACCTTGACTGCATGGCGCAGATAGTAGGGGATCTGGAAAGTCTCGGTCATAAATTTTTGAATGATTTCAGGCGCAAGCCATGTGGCACCCAGCCGCACATCAATTTCAGATGCTTCCAGTTCTCTGGGCTGTGCCTTAATCAGCGCATCCACATTGACCGCAAATTCCGGGTTGGTCTCGGCGGCAAACTGCGCCATCCGCAGCTTTGCCCGGACATCGCCGGACAGGTACTCGTCTGCCATCTGCCAGCCTGCTTCGGGGTCGGTAGGGTCGGCGGCAGGGTCTTTGAAGATCACACCGGAAAGTTCGGTGGTAATGCGCCCGTACTCACCGGGAGTGCCCAGCAGTTCTGCCATATAGGGCAAATCCACTTTGCCATGCTCACCAATAGATACCGCCAACGCTTCGCTGGGGGTATCTACGCTGGTGACAGTGCGCTCCGGGCGAATGGTGCGCTTGGTGAACATCGCAGCCTTGCTCTTGAGCTGTCCCTGCTCGTCCAGATTTTCCAGCGAACAGAGCAGATAGTAGGAGGAATCCTGCTCAAACAACCGCCCGTTTTTACGGTCGTTCAGCAGACCGTATTTGGCAGTAAAGGCATCGTAGGCGACGTTCAAATGCTCCTGCGTTGCCTTGATATCCTCGTCCGGGTAGTCGTTCAACTGCTGGTCAATTAGGTCGTTGACGATCTGCCGCAGTTCCACCATGCCGGTGACGCGCCCCTTGGCGGTGTCGGACAGCTCCACCTGCGTCATGATAGAGTTCTCTCGGTAGTAGATCTCGCCGTCAACAACCGTATAGCTAAAATTCTTCACAGTCGGGTCTGCGGGCAGCGTTTTGCGCTGTGCTTCCGCATCTGCGACGTCCGGGGCAGCAATCTCCACCGCAGTGTAATTGCCCTCGATGTGCTGTACCGCTTCTGCAAGCTGGTCGGCAAGGCTGATGCCTTCAAGGGGCGCAACCGTCAGTTCCTCCCGTCCGTACTGGGTGCTTTCGGTGGTTAGCTCGCCCAGCACCATCTCCGGGTGGTCTACGAAATACTGGTTGATGACAAAGCCGTCCTCGGTCTTGCCAAGCTGCACCCAGTCCGGCTCGTGGTCGATGGGGCGGTCACGCTTTTGCAAAAAGATAATATCCGAGACAACATCAGTTCCAGCATTGGCGCGGAAAGCGTTATTGGGCAGGCGGATGGCGCCCAGCAAATCGGCACGCTCTGCCATGTGTTTGCGGGCAGTGCTGTCCTTGCTGTCCATGGTGTAGCGAGATGTGACAAAGGCAACGATGCCGCCCGGACGCACTTGGTCGATGGCCTTGGCGAAAAAGTAGTTGTGAATAGAAAATCCCAGCTTGTTGTACGCCTTGTCGTTGACTTTATACTGACCAAAAGGTACGTTGCCCACGGCTAGATCATAAAAGTCACGCCTGTCGGTGGTCTCAAAACCGGCTACGGTAATGTCAGCCTGCGGGTACAGTTTTTTCGCGATGCGCCCAGTGATGCTGTCCAACTCCACGCCGTACAGCCGACTGTCCTGCATGGTGTCCGGCAGCATTCCAAAGAAGTTGCCCACGCCCATACTAGGTTCCAGAATGTTACCGCTGTGGAAACCCATGCGCTCCACGGCATCGTAGATACTACGGATGACGGTGGGGCTGGTATAGTGGGCGTTCAGGGTGCTGGAACGGGCAGCAGCGTACTCATCCTCGGAAAGCAGTCCTTTCAGTTCGGCGTATTCCTTTGCCCAATTATCTTTGCCGGGGTCAAAAGCGTCTGCCAGACCGCCCCAGCCCACATACTGTGAAAGCACCTGCTGTTCCTCGGCGGTGGCACCCCGGTGCTCCTCCTCCAAACGAAACAGAGTTCGGATGGCTTCGATGTTCCGGGCATATTTCTGCTTTGCACCGCCCTCGCCCAAATGGTCGTCTGTGATGCGGAAGTTCCCGGCAGGCGCAGCGTTCAAGGCTTCATCCAAGGCAGCGGCATCCGGGAAGGTCTGCACCTCTCCGTCCATTACAGCAGAGATGGGCAGTTCGTCCAGTTCTTCGTCAGACGGCTCCGGCTCGTCCTTGTCTGCTAAAAATTTTGCGTGTTCGACTTTGAGCCACTCGGCGGCTTCTCTGTCTGCAACTTCTTTTTTCAGATTTTCCAGATAAGATTCTGCCTGCTTCTCGTTAGAAAACTGTGGAACGGCGTGATTGGTTTCATAGTAGTCATCATAAAGATCATCCCAGATAGCAAAAAGCGGCATTTTACCGTCAACGACTTTTCGGACAGAGAAACGTTCGTATTCAGGCACTTCGGATTCCTTGGCGATGGCTTCTGCCTGCGCCAGCATTTTATCCACACGCTGAGCAGTCGCACTCTGTCGCAGCCCCTGCTCAAACTGCTGCTTGTTAATAACCTCATTGTCCCAAGACTGCCCGTGCGCACTGGTGTCGATGCGCACATCGGTTTCGCCAACATAGCCGATGGTACCTTCAATCGTTCTGGTGGGCAGGTCTACCACAACTTCATCCCCGACATTGTAGTTGGATGCTTCCTGTCTGGTAGCACGCTGTTCCTTTTCCTCATCTGTCAGATAGCGGTCGGACTGAATCATAAGGTCGATATACTTTTCCACCTGCGCCCATTTCAGGGTGATTTTCTGGTGGTCGGGATAATGAACAAATTCCAGACCCTTCCAGTCGTGGTTGACGAAGCCTCGACTGCCATCCAGATAATCGTGGGAGTGCCCACCGATGCCGTACTCCTTTGCCAGTGCTTTGGCACAGAGTTTGCGGTCAGGCTGGGTCTGGTACAGCGCAATAATGCGCTGTTTGCCGCCTGTAAACCCTGAACCATGCCGCCGCAGCTCGTTCTCAATTTCAGCCTGCGACAAAACAAAAGCGGAGGGCGTTTTTTCGCTCTCCGCTTGGTCGATTTTTTCGATTTGCTGGGCTTCGGTGGGGAAGACGGCATCCAGAAAACTTAGCTGTAGATCAGCTCCGTCATCACCAGCTCCTCTGCCTGCGTTTTCAGGCCGTTCATGTGCTGTACCCACGCCATCTGGTTTTGCTCCTTGTCCGGTGCCGGGTTCTGTTTCAGCAACTGCTCCATGGTCTGCTGCATCCGGCTTTCCGCCGTCTGCTCCACTTCCATCAGGTGCGGGTACAGGCTCCCGTTCAGGAGCATCGTGTTGTACAGTGCCGGGTGCTGCTGCCTCAGAAAGCTCAGGCGCATCCTGCCGTACTTGCCCAGCGGGGTCTTCGGCTGGCTGAGGGTCAGGTTCGGGAGCTGGTAATCCCCGATCTTCGTGTAATTCAGACTGCTGCTCATATTCTTCCATCCTTTCTACGTTTCGGCGGCGGGTCGTGGTTTTCACCGTCCGCTCGATTTTGCGTAAGACCTCGCGGCTGATGTCGCTGGTAGCGGCACCCAGCGCATAGACTGCATCGGGTGTGGAAAAGGTGTGGATGGCCTGAAAGTCATCCTTGTCAAAGTAGCCTTCCGGTTCAAACCCGCATCGTTCTAATAGAGTGTAGGTGACGCTCATTGTCGCAGCGGCCTTGAACTGAAGTTCCTTTCCGCTACTATCATAATCATCAAAGAAAGAGCCGTCAACGATGTTGAGGATGTCGCCGCTGTTGTTGTCCCAATAATCGTTCACCAGCTTCTCCGCAATATTTACGAGCTGCTGGCTGAGCCGTTCATGGCTGATGCCGTATTCTGCGGTCAGCATCTCAGACACCGGCTTGAAAAGGTCGTCATTCATTTCCCATCGTTCCGGGTCGCGGGAATTGCGGCGCACCCCGGTGTCCGACACATCGAAAACGTAGTGCAGGCGCGGGAATCCGCTGGATTCGTCCAGCAAGGCGATGCCCTTAGAGCCACGCCTGACATAGCGGTTCATCCGGTTGCGCCAAATGTCAAATTCGGCGCAGGCGGTGGCATCGGGCCGCTGAGCGTAGATCATAAGCTGGTCGGCAAAGGGGTACTTGTACAGCCGGGATGCGGTGGTCAGGTAATCCGTCCAGCTTTCCCAGTACCGGGTCAAGCCGTTTGCCGTGCGCTGGGCAAGGGCAAGGTATTCTTCGGTTTTGCTTGGCATTTTGGCCTCCTTCTTCAGATTTTAGGGTATAAAAATAGCGGGCAACCGTTTTTGGGTTGCCCGCCAAGGGTATATAATAATTGGGTTATCGTCGACTTTGAAGTTTTGATGATGAATGTCTATTTTTCATCGCTTTCGGGCGGACGAACATAACGTAACATTTTTCTTTCACAGGCACCAAATTCCAAATAGTTGTTTTTTGCCTCGTTTAGAGTTATTCCATGATTCAAGTCACTGGGGTCGCTATCAGAAGTAATAAACGGGTCATTCTCCCAAAAGCAAACTGGGCAAATGTACCCACAATCTTCCTTTGGTGGAACATTATAAGTAAAACATTCGCAGCATGGACATTGATACTTTTTCAAATAGATGCACCCCCGCAAGCACCGACTTGTCAATTTGTATATGGCTCTGTGTCTTTTCCGTCGTATACAATTACTTTAATGTTGGTGGCTGCATCAACATCCGCATGAATACCTACGGTATATTCTTTGTCCGTAACATTCGCAAAAGAGTAGCAGCCTCCCGCAGAAATATTGCCAGATACGATTTCCTGTTCGCCTTCGCAGAGCAAATGCACCACAATTTCAAAATCATTCCTATTCTGAATCGTCAGTGTGCCCGTTTTGGATGAAACCTTTACATTAGAATAAGTGATTACATATTGGGCAGATGTTGATTTTTCTGTACAAGACACAGAGCAATCCCATTGGATTGCAGCCTTCGCCTTTCTGTAGGATTCCGAAGATCTATACGCCGAAATTATAATGATTGCGGCTACGGCAAAGACGCTCACGATAATGAACACTATTGGTGCTTTTTTCTTCATAGTCTTTATCTCCAAAATTTCCAATTCATTGAGTTGAGCATATTACATACGCGAACACTCCAAACCTACAGCTCAGTTTCCACCGCAAGCTGCTCCTGCTTCTCTTTTTCATCAGCGATTTGGACATCAACATCTTCGCGCATCTTTTTCAGAAGTGCAAGGACTCGCTTGATTTGACCTTTGGTATTCTCCACTCTGCTCTGTGCCTGATTGATGTGATCCAGAACTGCCCAGTCTGCAAAGAGGCCGTCAAAGAAGAAATCCGCAAATTTCAAAAAGCTGTCCACCGTAACCTGAAGGTCTGCGGTGATTTCAACATCGGAAAGTTCAGTTTTGAACCGCCGCAGTTCCACTTGGAGCTGTTCGATTTGTTCCTGTGCATCGTCCAGTTCCTCATACTTGGCAAGATCGGCCATCAAACCGCCGCCCATTACGTCCCATGTACTCCAGCCCTCGGCATTGTCGAGGGTTTCCAGAACTTCATTGACCGTATGCAGGGCGGTCTTTCCGGCGTTGATAGCTTCCAGCAGCTCCCGTTTTTGGACTTTCAGCGCGGCAATACGGCTTTCGCTTTCCGCAACCTGCTGTGCGGCAGGGTGGGCAGATGCTTTGATGCTTTTGATTTTTTCGGAAAGAGCAGCTTGATACTGCCTTTCGCAATCGGACAGCCGTGCCAACCTATTTTGAATTTGTGCTAAATCAGCATCAACGGAAGAAAGGTCATGGAGAGCCGCATCGTACTTGACACGGGCTGCATAGGCTTCCTGCCGTTCTTTGTCCAGCTTTTCATCCATCTTTCCGATGACCTGATAGAAAAATGCGGCAAGGCTGTGTCCCTCCAGACGGTCCACATCAGCCTGCTCTGCCAGCTTGGATTTTTCCAGCTTTTTCAGGCGGTCAGCAAGCGTATCTCTCTGGGCGGTCAGTTCTTTCTGCTTTGCTTCACAGTTCTTCTTTTCTGCGACCTGCTGCCAAAGCTCTTTCAACGTAGAATCACTCATATGGAATGTCCTTTCCCGGCATTACGTTTCTTCGTTCAGAAGCTGGTTCAAAAAATGCTGCCGATTATTTACAAATGTTTTGGTGATAACGTAGCTGTCCGTATCTTCATACTGACAAGGATGAATCGTGCCATTGTCGAAGCTAAAAATCTCAGCATCAGGCATTCCGAGGAGAATGGGTGAATGTGATACGATAATGAATTGCGCCCCTTCTTGGGCACACCGATAAATGTTGATCAGTAACGTGAGCTGCCGCTGCGGGGATAAAGCGGCTTCCGGCTCGTCAAAAATATAGACTCCATCTGCACCCATGTAGTCCTGCGCAATGGCGAGGAAACTTTCACCGTGTGATTTTTGGTGATAGCCTTTGGAGGGATGATCGTCATCGGAATAGTCGATTTCCTTGGTGGCTACATTATAGAAACTCTCTGCTCGGAGAAAATACCCGAACTTTGGTCTGCGATACCCCTTGGAAATCGTCATAGCCTCACATAGTTCCGAATGGGAGTTGTATGTGGAAAATGAATAGTTCTTCGTTCCACCCTCTGCGTTGAAGCCGTAAGCAACAGCGATTGCTTCCAGAAGCGTAGATTTTCCACTTCCATTTTCGCCAACAAAGAACGTAATGGGCTTATGGAATGTAAAAGTGTCGATTCCACTGATGGCAGGAATCTGACGAACATAATTGTATGGGCGAACTCTGTTCCAGTCGATGGTCAGCCCTTGGATAAACAGATCGTTCATACAGTACTCCTTACTATATAATGTAGGAGAACGCTTAGTTCCGCTCAAACCCAAGATAGCGGGTGCCCTGAAAACTCAGCTTTCCAATGTCGCCCTCCACAAGCATTCCGTAGTCCGAACCACTTACGGTAAGCTCCATGC
>OGDD01002387.1_pt1 | contig 11578 bp, 8 predicted proteins | sample 1570301 | NCBI WGS metagenome assembly OGDD01 (sample SAMEA2581971, study PRJEB24529) | metagenome | biome: Human gut stool | place: China | collected 2011 | reverse complement strand
GCAATCACGGCACAAAAGGCCGAGCCCCCTGCGAGAGGGGGCTCGGCGGTGGGTCGGGCGCCGCCCAGCGGCCTGGCCCGGATACCGTTACTGGTACCTCAGGCATTCGACGGGGTCGAGCTTGGCGGCGCGGCGGGCGGGATAGTACCCAAAGATCAGGCCGATGAGCATCGAGATGCCCACCGCAATCGCTATGGCTGCGGGTTCGATGGCCGGCGTGAGCGTGGCGCCCGCTCCGCCCATGCCCGTCATGGACCCCATGTCCAGGCCAAACGCCCCGGCGGCAAATGCCAGGCCCCAGGCGATGGCATAACCCGCGATGGTTCCTATGATGCCGCCCGTCACACAGAGCGCCGCACTTTCGGTGAGGAACTGCAGTGTGATGTCGCGGCCGCGCGCGCCCAGTGCACGGCGCACACCGATCTCGCGGATGCGCTCCGTGACGTTGGTGAGCATCATGTTCATGATGCCGATGCCGCCGACGAGCAGGGAGATTCCCGCCACGGAGCCCATGATCAGCTGGAAGGACATCATGAAGGTGTCGAGCTGGTCGATGGAGGACTTCATGGAGTAGACCCAGATCATATCCTCGCGGCTCTCGTCGGGGATGCTCTTGATCTTGGCGAGCTGCTCGATGGTCTGCTCCTGCACGGACTCGATGTCCGCGCCCTCGCGGGCAAGGCCCACGACGCTCGACAGATAATCCCAACCATCGCTGAAATCCTGACTCACCGTATCGGCGGGCAAGTAGACATTGCAGTAGTCCGTTCCGGTCATGCCGTCATCGAGCACGCCGATGACGGTGTAGCTCTTGCCTCGCAGCTGAATGGATTTGCCAACGGCCTCCGCGCCCGGGCTGCCGAAGAACGCCTCGATGCCGTTGCGGCCGATGAGCGCCATGCGGGATCGCGCCTCGGCTTCCGCTGCTGTGTAGATGCGCCCCTCGGCGAGCTTGGCGGTCGCCCCTGTCATCTCGAGAAATGAGGGATTGGCGCCGGTGATGCCGCAGTTGATCGTCTTGTCGCCCACGCGAACCTCGGCATAGCTGTCACGCGTGCCCTCGATGGCCTCATAGTCGGGTATGAGGCGTGCCAGGTCTTCGACGTCTTCTTCAGAGAGCGGCTCGCCGCAGCTGATGTTGACGATGCGCGCGGCATTGAGGCCCATGCCGCTGATGAGGCCGTTGCGCACGCCGCCGATAAGCGACGTCATGGCAATGACCGCGGCGATGCCGATCACAATGCCGAGGATGGTGAGGAGGCTGCGGCCCTTGTTGGCCTCAAGCGACCTGAATGCCTCGCGGCAGAGGTCTGCAAAGCTCATAGGGCACCTCCCAGGTTCGTGGTTGATGATTGGCCGCCGCCTGCTGCGGAGGGCGTGGCCGCTGCGATGTCGGTGGCCGTTGCGCGAGCGACGCCAGTGGAGGCCGCTGCGGGGACATAGGCCCCTTCGTACACGCGGCCGTCGCGGATCTGGATGGCGCGGTCGGCTTCGGCGGCGACACTCGCGTCGTGCGTGATGAGCACGATGGTCTTGCCGGCGCGCTTGAGGGCGTGGAACGTGTCCATGACTTGGCGCCCCGTAACGGAGTCGAGGTTGCCGGTGGGCTCATCGGCCAGGATGATGGCGGGGTCGTTCACAAGGGCGCGCGCGATGGCGACGCGTTGCATCTGACCGCCCGAGAGCTCGTTTGTGCGATGGTCGTAGTGGTCGACGGGAAGGCCCACCGAGCGCAGGGCGTGGACGGCGCGCATCTCGCGCTCGCGTCGGGGAACATCGGTGTAGGCGAGGGGCAACATGACGTTGTCGAGCACGCTCATGCGTGGGAGCAGATTGAAGCTCTGGAAGACGAAGCCGATGCGCAGGGCGCGAACTTCGGCGAGCTCGTCATCGGTGAGTTCCGCCACGTTCAGGCCCTCGAGCAGATACGTGCCCGACGTGGGGGTGTCCAGGCATCCGAGGATGTTCATGAGCGTGGATTTGCCGGAGCCTGAGGGGCCGGTGATCGCCACGAACTCTCCGGGGTTCACGGTGAGCGACACGTCGTGGAGGATGTGCGCCAGGCCGGCCTCGCTCTCAAAGATACGGTGGATATGACGAATATCGATGACCGGGCGGGAGCTGGTGCCTGTTGCGGGGATTGCCGTGGATGCGAGTGGGGCCACAGGCACGGGCGACGTGAGGCTCGCGGGCGCCGCGCCGGCATCGGGCGTCGCCGGTGTGCCACGTGGGATCGTCAAGGGGCTCTCTACCATTTAGCGCACCTCCATGCCGCCGCCGGATGCGCCGCCATCCATCATCTCGTCCTCCGGCATGGCGCCGCCCGCGATCACGAGCACGTCGCTATCGGAGAGGGGGGATTCGGGCATGTCGGAATTCTGGTCGGCGGGTGCGTCGGCGGGCTTACCGACCACGGCGTAGTCGTCGTTCTTGGCTACGACCCGCACGTCAAGGCGCTCCGTGGCGTGCGTCTCGGGGTCGGTCTCGAGGTTCACATAGTAGGTCTCGCCGTCATCGGTGAGCAGGGCGGTCATGGGTACCATGACGACGTTCTCGAGCTTCTGCGTGGTGAGGGACACTTCGGCGGTCATGCCGGGCTTGAGGCGCGGATCGGGCGCGTCGATCATGATGTCGACGGCAAAGGTGGGGGAGCCGCCCATGCCGTCGTAGGACATTTGGGCGCCGTCGCCGCTTGCGATGGAGGCGATGCCCGTCACGCGTCCGGTCATGGAGAGGTCGGGGAAGGCGGGGCAGGAGATGGTCGCGGTCTGGTCGACGGCCACGCTCGCGATGTCCTCCTCCTCAACCTGGATGGTGACCTTCATCTTGGAGAGGTCGGCTATCTGCATGAGCGGGCCGTTCGTCCCCGCGCCGCCCAGGCTCTCGCCGAGATCGGCGCCCACCTGCGCGTTCATGGCCACGATGGAGCCCGCAGCGGGGGCCTTCACAGTGCGCAGGGCGGCCTTTGCGGCAGCGTCGTTGTAGGAGGCCTGTGCGGATTCAACTGCGACTTGGGCGGCGTTCACCGCCTGCTGCGCACCGGCCACGTCTCCCGCGGGGCCGGCCATGGGGTCGGCGGTGGGCTGGGAGGCGAGTTGCTTGGCCTCGGCGAGCGCCTGCTGCGCGGCCGCGAGGTCGGCACGGGCCTGCCGCAGGGCGCGATCGGCCTCCGCCACGGCGCGGTCGAGCTCGGGGTTCTTGATGGTCATGAGGACGTCGCCCTCTTTGACCGTCTGTCCGGCAACGACGTTGACACACTCGATTTGGCCGCCCACCTCGGGCGTGATGACGGTGGCGGAGAGCGGCTGCAGCGTTCCCTTGGCGTCGACGATGGTCTCGAAATCTCCCTGGACGGCAAAATCGGTGACGGCCTCCATCATCTGCTCGGGCTCTCTGCCCAGGATGTTGATGGCAATGGCCCCGCCACCGATGACGGCGGCCGCCACGCCGATCACGATGCCGCGGCGCACGAGCTTCTTGCGGCGGCGCTCGGCGCGCTTCGCCTTGAGGGCGGCGTATGCCTCGGCGTCGGAACCCTCAAGTGGGGTTTGGCCGTCGGTTCCGGCGTTGGATTCCATGTTCGTCGCGTCGTCTTGGATGGTGGGGATGACTTCGGGAACACGAAGCACCTTCGTCTCTTGCGGCTCGTCGCCGAGCGTGCTCAGGAACTCGTCCATCGGGTCGTTCTCACGGTTGGTATCGGACATGGGTCTTCCTTTCGGGTGGGATGGACCTGATTCGGGAATCTCACCTCAATTTAGGGACTGTCCCTAAATTGAGGTGGGTGGTGAGTCGGATGGCGCCTAGATCGCGTCCTCGCGCAGGGTTTGCACGATGGAGCCGCTGGAGGACTTGCGAAGAGCATATGCAGTCGAGACGGCGAGCACGGCGATCACCACGCCGATGGCGGCGATGACCCAGCCGAACGGTACCACGAAGCTGAGGCCTTCGAAGCTCATCATCATCGCCTGGTAAATGAAGAAGGTGACGACGGCGCCGAGTGCCAGGCCGATGGCTAACCCCCTCCAGGCGTATGAGAAGCACTCGAGGGCGATCATGCGCCAGAACGCACGCTGTCCCATGCCGATGCTCTTGAGCATGGCGAACTCGCGACGGCGCAGGATGATCGAGTTCGTGAGCGTGTTGAACACGTTTGCGACGGCGATCGCACCGGTGATGAGGATGAAGCAGTTGATGAACAGCTGCACGGTCTCGCCTATGAGCCGCTCGGCGCGCGCGTTCTCGGCGTTGTTCGACAGATATGTGCGGTACCACTTGCTGCCGGTGATCTTGTCGGCGATGATCTCGTTCATGCCGATTTCGACGGCGCGTGCGTCTTCGGCGCCGAAGGATAGATACGCGTACATCGTGTTGCCGTATGTGCCCTCCTCGCTGTGGAAGGCGAATGGCGTGGCGAGGCTGCTCACATCCTTGTCATCGATGATGCCCTCGGAGCTCGCGGCGAGTGTGGGCAGCGCGCTTACGGGGAGGACGAGCGTCGGCCAGATGGATGCATATGCTTTGATGGGCGAGGGGAATGTCTTCACAATCGCCCCGACGGGCAGTTCGTACGAGTCCAGGAGCACCTCGTCGAGCGGGCGCGCGATCTTGCCGTAGATGGGTTCGCCGTTCTCGTCGAATCGGGCTTCGTCCCCCTCTCCGTATTCCTCATATCGGGCGACGGGCTCCCCGTCATCGACGCCCGCCTCGACGAACATGGCGTTCTCGACGGATGCGATGTTGGTGAGGAGGTTCGCGGTGCCCGTGGAGGAGAACAGGTCGCGCACTGAATAGCGCTTCCCGTCGTTGGACTGGGTTCCGTTGAGCGCCACGGCGACAGGGTTCTTTGGGTCCCCGAAGCGCGTGCGGTCGAGACCGTTCTCCTCAAGGATCTGATTCCACGATGCGTCATCGAGGAACAGCACGGAGGCGGGGGCGTAGACGGTGCCGTCGTCGGTCATGCCGCGGTCGGGCATATCGTAGTGTTCGCTTTGGCTTGAGAGCTCGCCGTAATCGATCATGCCGGGCTCGAAGCTCGCGCAGAGGGACGTGAGGAGCATGTACCCCTCTCCGGTCGCCCCATCGACTGTCGCGAGCGCCCGATATGCGTCTTCGATCTCCTTCAGCCCGTCGGATGTCGTCTCGTCTAGCTCCAGCCGCCTGTTGAGCGAGACCTCGATGTCGCTGCCGCCGTTGTCGACGACCTGCGTGAGATAGTTCAGGTAGTGCGAGATGCCGCCCGAGATGATGATGAGCGCGACCGATACGGCCAGGGAGGCGACGGCCACGCGGCCCTTCGCGCTGGCGCGCGTGAGGTTGCGGTGGGCGAGGAGGCCGGGTACACCCGCAGTGCGCAGGCGCAGGTTGTCAAAGACGCGCCCGAAGGACGTGCCGCGGGCTCCCGTGTGGCGGTTTTTCCGCATCTCCCGGCGCTCGCGTCGGGACAGGCGCACGTCGCGGCTTCCGCGGATGGCGTCTACGGCCGAGATGCGGCTCGCGCGCCAGGCGGGGATCGTCGCACTGATGAAGACGGTGATGACAGCGAGCAAAGTCGATAGGGCGAGCACCGCGGGATTGATGGCGATCGTGCTGAAGCCGGTCTGTGCGAACGCCTCCTGGTCGATGAGCATCCCGATGCCATCACCGGCGAAGGTGAACACGATGAAGGTTCCCGCAAGGCCCACCAAAAGGCCGATGGGGATTCCAATGATTGCGAGCATGCTCGCCTCGGCGTATACGGTGCGACGCAGCTGTCGCTTGCTGGCGCCAAGCGAGGAGAGCAGGCCGAATTGGCGGGTGCGCTCGGAGACGGCGATGGCGAACGAGTTGTATATGAGGGATATGGAGGCGCCGATGACGACGGCAGAGAGAATGAAGGCGAGCGTGTAAAGGGTTCCCCAGATGGAGCGGTCATCGGTCATGCCCTGATACCGCATGAGGGAATCATGCGAATATGCTGAGGTCTGGCCCTCCATGTTCTCGATGTCGTCTCGGTTGCCGCCGCCGTTGAAGATGGCGTGGGGGTTGCCGGTGTAGTCCTCGATGAGCCCGTCGATTTCGGTGCGGCTCTTCAGGTTCGTGGTGAGGGAGATGCTCGTGGTGCGCACGGGGACATCGGGAGAAGAGACGAACCCGAGGTGGCCGGGCCCCATACGTCCCCACACGTCGTCCTTTGTGACCCCCTCTGGGGCATAGAAGCCAACTACCTTGTAGGATTTCACCTCGCCGGGGTTAGCGAGGTACTCGCTGATGACATCGCCCGCTTCGCTTTCCGTTGTGTACAGGGACTCGTCGTACAGGCAGGGCGCCTCCTGGCCGGACTCGGCGTCGACAAAGGTTCGCTCGCCAAGTGCGAGGTCGATGACGCTGCCGATTTCCAGGCCCCCGTCCCATGCCGCGCGCGGGACGTCGTCGTCCCTGCCGGTCGTGGGAAGGCCATCGTAGAGCCAGCTGCCGTTCTCGACGGTCAGGCCCTTGAGATTGTGAGTGAGCACGATCTCGTCGGGCGCCTGGGGGGCACGCCCTTCGGCGATGTGGGGGAGGGGCTTGAGGCCTTTCACCTTGTCGGCCGTGGGCCATTCCTGAACACTGAGGTAGCGTCCCCAATACCCCTCGAAGCTCTTCGGCATGATCGCATCGCCGTAGGAGATGCGATCATAGCTGCGCGTGACGCGAGAATCGGCGTGCACGACATCGATTTCATCCTCGGGTACGTTCACGAGTTCGACTTGCCATGCGCCCTCGGTCACGATCTCGGCCTTGAGCAGGCCCTCGTAGAGCGTGGCCACGCTCGTGAAGATCGCGGTGATGAGCGCGCAGGAGAGCGCGATGCCGATGATGGACACGATGGTGCGCGAGCGATTGAGCTTGAGGGAGCGTTCGGCGAAGCGCCAGAACACGCCCCTGCGGGGGAGGGCGCCCTGTGCGGCGTTTGCGCCTGCGGGCGTGGCGGTGCGGGTGTCCTCGGCCATCTTATGCCCTCCGCTCGTCGCGGACGATGCGCCCGTCCTCAATGGCGATCACACGGTCGGCCATGAGGGCGACGTCCTCGTCGTGGGTGATGACGATGAGGGTCTGCTTGAACTTCTTATTGGATGCACGCAGCAGGCTCATGATCTCCGCGGAGTTCTTGGAGTCGAGGTTGCCGGTGGGCTCGTCGGCGAGTACGACCGAGGGGGCGTTCATGAGTGCGCGGCCGATGGCGACGCGCTGCTGCTGGCCGCCGGAGAGCTGATTGGGCAGGCAGTGCTCGCGGCCCGTGAGGCCCAGCGCCCGCACGAGGGCCGAGAGGCGCTGCTCGTTGACAGAGCGTCCGTCCATGAGGACCGGCAGGGTCATGTTCTCCACCACGTCGAGGACGGGGATGAGGTTGTAGAACTGGTAGATGAGGCCCACCTCGCGGCGGCGGAACACGGCGAGCTGCTCGTCGTTGCGGGCGAAGATGTCCTGGCCCTGCAGCTTGACGGTGCCCGACGTGGGGCGGTCGACACCTCCCATGAGATGCATGAGGGTCGATTTGCCCGATCCCGAGCTGCCGATGATGGCGATGAATTCGCCGGCCTCGACGGTGAAGCTCACGTCGTTCAGCGCGGTTACCGCCGTGTCGCCCGTGCCGTACACGCGTGTGAGATGTTCGATGCTGAGGATGTTCATGGCCGTCCTTTCGCCAGCTAGATTCCTATCAACGATACTGGACGAATGACCTTGCCCTGTCATGACCGCAATGTGACAGATGCGTCACGAATCCTCGCGTCCCGGTCGCCGTTGCTGCTACACGACCGCCTTGAAGAACACCAGGTTGAAAGCTGCGCCGGTGACGTTGCCGTTCTCGTCGCGGAGGTTCTCGGCGGTGAGGGTGCCTCCCTGCGCTGTCACGAGGCTCTTGGAGAGGGCGAGCCCGATACCGACGCCGGCGGGGTTGACTTCGCTCGACGCGGCGTTTGCATCGCGCGAACCGCGGTAGAAGCGCTCGAAGATGTGCGGGAGGTCGGATTCGGCAATGCCCGGGCCGGTGTCCTCGATGCGGATGCGACATGCAAGGACGTCTTCGGTGACGCGAACGCTCACGCAGCCTCCGGCTGGGGTGTGCTCCATGCAGTTTTTCAGGATGTTCTCGAGGGCCTCGACGCTCCACGTGAGATCGCCCTCGTAGGAGGCCCCATCCTGCACGTCCGCGCTGAAGCGCACGTCGGCGATATCGAAGGCGATGGCGAGCGGCTCGAAGCTCTTACGCACGAGTTCACGCGCGTCGACAGCCCCGCGGACGAGCTTGATCACCCCGGCGTCGATGCGGGCGAGCTTGAGCAGGGCGGCCACCAGGTCCTCGACGCGGGCCTGCAGCGTTTGGATGAGGCGCAGGCGCTCGACCAGGTCTTCGGAATCGCCCCGTGCGCAAAGACGGTCGCGGACGAGTTCGGTGGAGATGGCGATCGAGGTGAGTGGTGTCTTGAGCTGATGGGAGATGTCGGCAAGTGCGTCTGAGAGCGCGAGCTTCTCCGCCTGCAGCTCGTCGACGGTGAGGTTGAGTCGTGCGATGACCTTGTCGATCTCGCTTGAGAGGATGGCGAGTTCGCCTTCGCTCATGTCGCGCAGGCGGATGTCGCGCTCGCCCGCCAGCACGCGGTCGAGGTTGGCTGCCATTTTTGCCAGGGCGCGGTAGCGCCGGTTCGTGAGGATCATGAAGATGACGGTGACGATCAACCCGGTGGCGAGCGTGCATATGGCTGCGAACAAGGCGGCGTTTGCAGTGGGGGTTCCCGATGCCACCATCGAAGCTGCCTCGTTGATGGAGGCGGTGACGATGCGCGCATCGCCGAGCGCGTCGAGCATGATGGAGCGCGTGATTAGGTACGAAGCGACCGTCCCGAACGCTGTAACGAGCAGGCATGCGATAAGCGCGCGTCGCACCTCGCGATTCCTCAGCATGGGCTATCCCTTCGCCTTGTAGCCAAGGCCGCGGACGGTTTGGATGAGCTCGGGTCGGCTCGGGTCGTCCTCGATCTTGTCGCGGAGTCGCTTGATGTAGACGGAGAGCGTGTTCTCCTCGATGTAGGTGCCCGCGCTGTCCCATAGGGCGTCGCGGATCATATCGCGAGAGACGAGCTTGCCGGGATTTGTGGCAAACAGCAGCAACAAGCGGTATTCGAGCGCCGAGAGCGTGAGCTCGACGCCCTTGCGCTCGACGTAGGCGCGATCGGTGTCGATGCGGATATCGCCGAGGCTGACGATGCGCCTGCTCGGCTGCGAGCGGCGGATGGTCGCGGCGATGCGGGCGAGCAACTCGCGTGGCCGGAAGGGCTTGGCAACGTAGTCGTCTGCACCCATCGTGAGGCCCGTCACGGTGTTGAATTCGTCATCGGAGGCGGTGAGAAAGATGACCGGGGTGTCCGGCGAAGTTTCCTTCACGGCGGCGCACACCGCGAAGCCGTTTCCCTCGCGCAGGGTGACGTCGAGCAGTACGAGCTGATAAGTGCCTGCGGATCCGGCGCCCGTGGCGAGCTCGATGGCGCGTGTCTGGGTGTCGGCGGTATCGACGCTGTAACCCGAGCTCGTGAGGAGTTCGGTGAGGGCGTCGACGATGAGCGGGTCGTCCTCGACGAGCAGGATGCGGGTGGTCATGTATGCCTCCAGATGGGTTTTGCCTTGCATGCCGGCGCGTGCGGCGCGGGCGGCGCGCGGCTAGTTGTGGACGATCACGCAATCGCCCTTGGAGATGATGTCGAATAGCGCTGCGGCGCGGTCGGGGGGCAGGTTGACGCAGCCGTGGCTTCCCGTCCAGGTGTAGGCCTTGGGATTCGAAAAGCTCGCGGCGGACTGCCAGGTGGCGTCGTGCATGCCGATGGCATTGCCCACGAACGGCATCCAGTAGGCGACCGGGGTCTTGTAGTCGGGCTCGCCGTCCTCGTCCTCGTCGAGTCCGATGAGGGTCGAGTTGCGTGTTTTGGCATTCAGGCTGAAGACGCCCGTTGGGGTTGCATTTCCGGTGTTCGGATTGCCCGTGATGCAGCCGCTCTCCCAGACGAGGTTGCCCGCCGCGTCGTAGTAGCGCGCGTGTTGCTCGGTCAGGTCGATGTCGCAATAGGCGCCCCAATCGGGCTTGCCCATGCCCCCCCAGCTTGCGGCGGAACGCTTGAGCGGAATCTCGATATCGCCGACCTGCTTGTTGGAGACGGCGTCTTGGAGCAATTGCACGAGTCGCGCCTCATCGCTCATCCAGCCGTAGGTGCCGCCGCTCACGGTGACGGTCTTGCCGTCGGGGCGGGTGTAGGTCCGCTCGCTGCCCACGGTGTCGATGTGCGTCTTGGCGAGCTCACGCACCCATTGACCCACGGGTTCCGTGCTGAGCGTTGGGTTCAGCGCCTCGTCGAAGGTGATCCACTGAGCGAGTTGCGCGCCGTCGAGCGTGGAGACGACGGAGCCCCCCATCTTGAGGTTGACGTTCGTCCCAATGAGTTCGTTGGCACGGTCGATCGCATTTTGAAGTTCCTGCTCCGTGGCGCCGCCGGCAAGGGGAGTGAAGCTGCGCTCGGTCAGCTCGACGCGCGCGGCGAGGGTCGACACGGCCACGAGCGCCGCGCGATCGATGGCGTCCTTGTCCAGCTTGCGGTTGGAGAGGGCCTTTGTGAGGGTGAACGAACCGGCCTCGGGATCGAAAGCACCGGCCGCATCGAAGGTTCCCACGCGCGTCGCGTTGAACTCATCGATTGCCGCGTCGAGGCTGGCCAGGAAGGCATCGCGATCGAATGTCTTGGGAAGTTCGATCTTGTCGAGCTCCGGTAGTTTGCCGGATTGCGCGTTGGCCGATGTTGCGTTCGCAGGCTTTTCGGGAGAGGCCATGAGGGCTCGGGCCAGGCGCACGGGCCATAGAGCGGGCTCGTTATGGGCCATGACGTTATCGACCGCACGGGCGGCGTCGATCACCTCGTTTGCATGTTCGGCCTCGTAGGTCCAGGTAAAGCCGTCGCCAGAAACCTCGAGGACGTAGTCCTCGGCGGCGTCGCGTACGCGGGCGACCGAGCTGTCCCGGTCAAGCCAGGAGAGGTCGGCCCCCGCGACCTTGGTGTTTGGGTAGCACGTACGGGAGAACACGAAGACGCCGCCGCCATAGAGGGCGATGAGCAGGCAGCAGAGGACGCCGAGCGCCGCGACGCCCTTGTGGCTGCAGGAGTGTTTGTCGTTATGCTTTTTTGCCGGCTCCTTGGCGTGCTTGGGAGCGTTGTGGGCAGCGTGGGATGACGCTCCGCGCTTTGCTCCGCTGGCCCCCGCCGTCCGACTACCGATGGGCAGGGGGGCGGTGACGTGTCCACTGTTGTTATGCGACTGACTTGCTGGCGTGTTCGGCATCTCCGTCATATGTTGCTCTTTCACAGGTAAATCGGCGTTTCGCCATTATAGCGCGCCGTGCGGACGCGCTGCCGCCCGTGACAGATGTGTCATGTCTCAATGGGGGACAGGCACAAATTGAGGGCAGGCACAAATTGAGGCCTTTTCGGCGTAACGCCTTAGGCCTCAAGGTACTTCTCAATTTGTGCTTTAACATACTGGTAAGGTACTCCTGTTATATCACAAGCCGCATATA
>OGDD01002367.1_pt1 | contig 11656 bp, 8 predicted proteins | sample 1570301 | NCBI WGS metagenome assembly OGDD01 (sample SAMEA2581971, study PRJEB24529) | metagenome | biome: Human gut stool | place: China | collected 2011 | reverse complement strand
TGCACCGTCTGGACCAGCCGGTCGCAGGAGTCATGGTATTTGCTAAAAATAAAGAGTCAGCATCGGATTTGAGCCGTCAGATCAAAACAAAACTGACAGACAAATACTATTATGCCATGACGGACGGAGTGCCGGAAGAGAAAAAGGGAATCTTAGAGGATGATCTCTTACAGAATGGACAGACAAACACATCTGAGGTGGTAGAGAGAGGAACTTTGCAGGCAAAACATGCAAAACTTTCCTATGAAGTAATTGAGCAGAATGGGAGAAATGCCATTTTACGAATAAAGCTTGATACCGGACGTCATCATCAGATCCGCGTACAGCTTGCACATGCAGGAATGCCGATCGTCGGGGATAAAAAGTATAATTTCAAAGAAAATATTACCCCGTCAGGAAAACAGCTTGCACTATGTTCTTTCAAGATCGCATTCCGTCATCCAAAGACACATAGAAAACTGGAGTTTGAAATTGACAAGCCTTTTGGTTTATCATAAAATAAATCCAAAGGTTTTTAAAGAATAAGGAGATTTATCATGGCAAAGGACAAGAAGTTAGTAGAGGCAATCACTTCCATGGAGGAAGATTTTGCCCAGTGGTATACAGACGTGGTCAAAAAAGCGGAACTGATCGATTATTCATCCGTAAAGGGATGTATGATCCTTCGTCCGGCGGGTTACGCGATCTGGGAGAATATCCAGCATGAATTAGACCGCCGTTTCAAAGAGACAGGCGTTGAAAATGTATATTTACCGTTGTTTATCCCGGAGAGTCTGTTAGAGAAAGAAAAAGATCACGTGGAAGGGTTTGCACCGGAAGTTGCATGGGTTACTTACGGCGGCTTAAATCAGCTTCCGGAGCGTCTGTGTGTCAGACCGACTTCAGAGACATTGTTCTGTGATTTTTATAAAAATATTATCCAGTCTTACCGTGATCTGCCAACGGTATCTCACCAGTGGGGTTCTGTTGTAAGATGGGAGAAGGAAACACGTCCGTTCTTACGTTCCAGAGAGTTCTTATGGCAGGAGGGACATACCGCACATGCGACTGCAGAGGAAGCAGAGCAGAGAACCGTACAGATGTTAAATGTCTATGCGGATTTCTGTGAGGATGTACTTGCAATGCCGGTTATCCGTGGACAGAAGACAGAAAAAGAAAAATTCGCAGGCGCAGATGCAACTTACACGATCGAAGCGCTGATGCATGATGGAAAAGCATTGCAGTCAGGAACCAGCCATAACTTTGGCAATGGATTTGCAAAAGCATTTGGCATTCAGTACACTGATAAGGACAACAAACTTCAGTATGTATATCAGACATCCTGGGGTATGACAACACGTCTGATCGGTGCGATCATCATGGTACACGGAGATGATTCAGGACTTGTGCTGCCACCGCGTATTGCTCCGGTACAGGCTATGGTCATCCCGATCCAGCAGCAGAAAGATGGTGTGCTTGACACCGCAAAAGAAGTCTGCGAGCGTATCGGAAAAGTCTGCCGTGCAAAACTTGATGATTCTGACAAGAGTCCGGGATGGAAATTCTCCGAGCAGGAGATGAGAGGTATTCCGGTTCGTATCGAACTTGGACCAAAGGATATTGCAGCAGGCAAATGTGTGATTGTGCGCCGTGATACCAGAGAGAAGATCGAGGTTGCATTAGATGAGCTTGAAGCAAAACTTCCGGAGTTATTAGAGCAGATCCAGAAAGATATGTTTGAGCGTGCAAAGGCACACAGAGATGCACATATCTGGGATGCACATAACTACGAAGAGTTTACAACAATCGCAAATGAGAAACCGGGCTTTATCCGTGCAATGTGGTGTGGAGATCAGGCATGTGAGGATAAGATCAAAGAAGATCTTGCAGTGACATCACGCTGTATGCCGTTTCATGATCAGGAACATATCTCAGATGTATGTGTATGCTGCGGAAAACCGGCTCACAAATTAGTATATTGGGGTAAAGCATACTAAAAAATAAAAACAGAACCGCAAAGTGATTCAGCGAATATAGACAGATTCGCTGAATCATACGGTTCTGTTTACTTTTAACATAAAATGGAAACGATTCCGGTAGCGTTTTTAAAATGGGATCATAAGACCTGCAGAAAGTACATGTAACACAAAATATTATTTTTTCAGGGGGATGGGAGAAGATGATAGAAAAGTATTATGATGGTGCGATAGAACAGGTGGCAGCCGGTTTGGGAACTGTGGAAAAGAACCATCTTCTGGTCAGATACAGTGGACAATTTTCCATAGAAGAATTAAGTTATACAGATCAGCTGGAGAAAATGGAGAATATTTTCGTACAGATGCACGAATTTGAACCGGGTGAGATCACCAGTGCATATGAGCCGTATCTTACCATGATCTGTGATGGCTTCAGGCGGTATATGACGGGTACATTCGAAGAATTTATGGAAGAATGTGATGTGTATTATCTGCACCGGCCGGTACTGCTTGGCTATTTTAACCGGGGATATGCAAAAAGGGAAGAGATAATTTTGCTCGATGAGGTGGCATATGAACAGGAGCGCATGCTAGCGGCACTTGAACGTATGCTGTATGCCATTGCAGACAGGCATCCGGTTCTTCTTATTTTGAACCGTTTTCAGCTGGCCTCAAAAAGTACGATGCAATTGACAGCGCAAATTTTAAAAGCCGAGAACAGCAATATAGGTCTTGTGCTTGGGGTCAGTGATATTCAGGCAATGCCGGAGTTTTTAGTGCCGGACTGGGAGATGCTTTACGAGACATTAGATGATGGCAGCAAGATTTACCATATCGGAAATTCCGGCAGGAAAAAAGAAGAAATCGCAGATGATGGAAAATATGCTGACTACGGAAGCGAAAAGGTCTACCGCAAACTGCAGAATATGGTGGAATTTCTTGATTTTGACCAGGCAGCATATTATCTGGAGGTTATAGAGCGAAAGATAAAATTTGATAATCTCTTTGTCGATGATCCTGCGCGTTTTCGCATGTGGCTTTTATTTGCAAAAGTTTCCATTTTAAGGAAGGATATTCCCAAAGCTCTTGAAATCTGCGAGGATTTAGAAAAAATTCATCTTGCCGGAAGGGAAGATGAGTGTGCATATGAGCAGGACTATCTGATTGCAACTGCGTATATGTATCAGGGAAAATTAAAAGAAGCCTTAGAGATGGCAGGCGAAACATATCGTATTGCAGAAAAAATATCGGATGATTACCGGAAGTTTTTATCCGAGTTACTCAAAACCCAGATACAGATGTCCGGCTGGTATAACATATTTTTCTGTGCGCAGGATGTAAAAATAGAGAAAAGCCTGACCGAAAATCTGATCCGCTACAATTACCGCAATCATCTGGCACATGTATATATTTATGCATATGACAATAAGCCGGAAATCGTCGAGAAGGCGAATCAGTCTGAAGAACTTCTGATCTACTTCAGCAAGGGAATACGTATTGCCAAAGAAATCGAAAATGAACATCTGATCAATACGGCATACCAGAAAAATATCATGCTTTCGTCGACAAATGGCATGTATGAGATTTCCCTGCTTTATTCGGTGCGCACGTATGAAGCATTGAAAGATAAAAGATCAATCCAGGCAGGTCGTATCTATTCGGGAATTGCATATAATTTATGTGCGATCGGTGAAAATGAACGTGCAATGGCGTATTACACGCATGCCATCCGTCTGTTTTATTATCTGAGGGAGCCGGGAGATATTGCAGAAGTGCAGTATAATATGTCTTTAAACTGCATTATGTGCGGTCAGTATGAAAAGGCGGAATTTTATCTGACACAGTGCATGAAGGCTGTGGAACGTCTGCATTTAAACAGTCTGAGGGTATGCAATCTGTCAAAATTATATGGACTTCTTGCACTTGTGTCTGTTTTAGAGGGCAACAGGTTTAATTGTGAGCGCTACTTAAACAATTGCAGACAGTTTTTAAATTACGTTATAGAAAAAGAAAAGATGGGAGATGGGTTTGGAACTGTCCATGATTATGCGAAAGTTGATGACGACATGTTTTTATATACATTTTCCCGCGGATTACTTGCCGTATACGATAGAGATTATGAAAAAGCTGACTTAGATTATGAAAAAGCGGAGAATTATCTGAGATGCTCCGAGGGAAATCAGTTTTTCAGCTATGCACTTTTCCGGAAAAAGCGAATGGAGTGTTTCAATCATCTTGGAAATAAAAAAGGGGAAGTAAAACAAAAGAACATACTGGAGGAATACGAAAACAAACATTTTAACACTTATGGAAAGCTGGCAGAAAAAATTATGGATACCCTGCCGCCTTTAGATGATGAGGATGGGAAGAAGGAGATTTCCGTACAGGAATTAGATGCGCTTCTCTGGCAGGAAAGTATGGTGCTTGCTTATAAGAGTAAAAAACACCAGCTGGATTTTATTTTAACCTGGCAGAAACTGATCGACGTGACCGGAGTCAGTGCAGAAGAAATGATCGATGCGGTCATGAAAACGTTTTTAAATCATCTTAATGTGGATTGCGCGGTATATGCGCGCTGTATGGAGAGACAGACGCAGGTATTATACAATAATACAGGGATAGAATTAAACGACGGGCAGACGGGCAGGATCATTGCTTCCCTGAAACGGAATCCGGGAGGTTATGCAATCTCGAAGATCAGCAGCAATTATAATGAGCACCAGGATATCACATCATTATTTGGTGAGGATGATGTGTGTTCTTTAGTGGCAGTACCGTATTTTAACAATTCAAAACTGGAAAATTTCCTGATCGCCTATGTGAGGATGAAGGATAACTGGCATTCTTCCGTAAACAGATATATGTTAGATGAAGATGACTTAAACATGTATCAGCTTTTGTTCCGGGAGGTAAAATACTCTTTGAACCGTCTGGACGCATATGATAAAATATACGAGATGAACAATAAACTTTATCTTTCTGCAGTTACAGACCAACTGACTGGAATTTACAACAGAGAAGGGTTTTAACGGACAATCAAAGCCCTGATGGATGAATTCCTGGGAGGAAAACGAAAACCGGAACTGGGACTGATGTTTATTGATCTCGATAATTTTAAACATTATAATGATACTTACGGTCATGATGTCGGAGATCTGGTTTTAAAGGAAATGGCAGACATTTTCTCGGGTCTGTGTGAAAAACATGGATTTGTATGCCGCTACGGCGGGGATGAATACATTATCGTATTTTTTACTGCAGACGAAGAAAAACTTACAGAGACAGCAGAGCTGATCTATAAAAAGATCGATCAGGCAGACGGTTTTGAAGGAGCGATTTCTGAGAAACTGAAAAAACAGATTTCTATCAAAAAAGAGCAGCGTATTTCCTGTTCCATTGGAATCGTGTCGGCGAAAGACGTTCATGACGAGGAAGAAATCAACCAGATGATCAAGCGGGCGGATGATCTGCTCTATTCGATCAAGACAACAAAAAAGGGAACTTACCGTATATGAAAATCGTTTTGCCGGAAAAAGTAAAATTTATCATAGAAACATTAGAAGAACATGGCTATGAAGCGTATGCAGTCGGCGGCTGTGTGCGCGACACCATGTTACACCGCACACCGGGGGACTGGGATATCACGACACAAGCGAAACCGGAGCAGGTTAAAGAAATATTTGCCGAAAAAAAGATCCATACCATTGATACCGGGATACAGCATGGAACAGTCACCGTGATGGTGGAACATGAGGGATTTGAAGTGACAACTTACCGGATCGACGGTGAATATGAGGATGCAAGACACCCGAAAAACGTGCAGTTCACGGCGAGTCTGCTGGAAGATTTAAAACGGCGTGATTTTACGATCAATGCCATGGCATATAATGACAAAAACGGTCTGGTCGATGCATTTGACGGTGTGGGTGATTTAGAGCGCGGCGTGATACGATGCGTGGGATGTGCCACAGAGCGTTTTTCGGAAGATGCGCTTAGGATGCTTCGTGCCGTGCGTTTTGCTGCACAGCTTGGATTTGCGATTGAGGAAGAGACAAAAAAGGCGATGGTAAAACTTGCACCGAATATTGCAAAAGTCAGTGCGGAACGGATACAGACCGAATTGGTAAAATTAATTACCTCTGCACATCCGGGCGAGATCAAAACAGCATGGGAGACAGGTCTTACAGCAGTATTTCTGCCGGAGTTTGACCGTATGATGGAGACACCCCAGAATACAAAACATCACTGTTATTCGGTCGGGGAACATACCGTGGCAACGTTAAATCATATCGTCGGGGATAAGGTGCTGCGTCTTACCATGTTGCTGCATGATGTGGCAAAACCTGCGTGCAGGACCACGGATGGGTCCGGCAGCGATCATTTTTACGGACATCCGAAGGAAAGCAGTGAGATCGCACGAAAGATCCTGCGCCGGTTAAAGTTTGACAATGATACGACGGATAAGGTGTGCCGTCTGGTGTGCTGGCATGATGATAATCCGCCTCTTTCAGAGAAAAATATTAGAAGAGCAGTAAGCAGGATCGGAGTGGAACAGTATCCGGCATTGTTTGCGGTAAAACGTGCAGATATCCTGGCACAGAGCGAATACCAGAGGAAAGAAAAGTTAGCATACGTGGATGGATATGAGGCATTATACCGGGATATTTTAGAAAAAAATCAGTGCCTTACGATACGGGACCTGGCAGTCAATGGAAGTGACCTGATCGCTGCCGGGATGAAACCGGGAAAAGAGATCGGGGAAACATTAAAAGGTCTTTTGGAGCTGGTGCTTGATGAACCGGAGCTGAATACAAAAGAAAGACTATTGGAGAGAATCTGTAGTCATGAATGAACAAACCCTCTCATATGATGAAGAGACACGGTGGTAAGACCGTAATCAATCATATGGGGGGCGTTTTTTTGTATAATCGACCGGAACAGGTATTAGAACAATACGAACTGGAAGTAAAATCCATCTCAAGAGGACGGGACAGCTATCAGTGTGATACCGAACAGGGACCAAAAATATTGCGTGAATACAGAGGTTCGAAAGAACGGGCAGAGTTTTTAGCAGATATGCTGGATCATCTTGATAGACAGGGAAGAACTGTGGAAACGATAATGCGCACAAAAGAGGGCGAGCCGTTTTCTGTGAATGAGGAGGAAACAAAATACATATTATATCAGGCGTATCCGGGTGCAGAATGTGATACGAAAAACAGGTCAGATATGTTTAGCGCAGTAAAAGAACTTGCGCTGCTGCATCAGTCTGCACAGAATTATGAGGGCAGTGTACCGGAGTTTTTACGATCGGGACAGAACAGTCTGTTAATGCTTTATGAAAAAAGAAACCGTGAGTTAAACAAAGTAAAGAATTATATCCGTGCAAAAAAGAAAAAAAATGATTTTGAGATGATGTTTGCGGTCTGGTATCCGGAATATGTGAAAAAAGCGAAAGAGACAACGGATATTTTAAAGGATCTTGGACGGCAGGAGAAACTGATCGGATTCTGTCATGGTGACTATAACCAGCACAATGTTATTTTCTCACAGGATGGAATTGCAGTCGTTCATTTTGAAAATTTCCTGTATCAGGAGAGAGTCGGGGATCTTGCAAACTTTATCCGGAAAATGATGGAAAAGAATAACTGGAATGCAGGACTTGGCATGGATCTGATACGTAATTATGACCGGGTAAAAAAGCTGTCGCCGGAAGAACTGAAATATCTGTATGTTTATCTTGCATATCCGGAAAAATTCTGGAAGATCGCAAACCGTTATTATAATTCACATAAAGCATGGCTGTCAGGGAGAAATATAGAAAAATTAGAGAAAGTTATTGCGCAGGAAGATGCAAGGGAACAGTTTTTACAGATGCTCTTCCACTTTACCGTGTAGATAGTTTGCGGTATAATTATTTGCATAATATTTTAGAAAGCAGGAGAGCACATGAAGATAAAATACAGGATTATTTTGCTGCTTGCAGCAATGATCATGCTGTTTAGTGCATGCGGAAAGAAGAATACGGTTGTGACCGGGCGTTATTATTACCCGGATCAGGAGAAAGATGCCAAAACGGAGGATGTTTCGGATGATGCAAATGAGTCGGTGGAGGCAACCGGGGAAGATGTGGTCGGAACAGACCAGTTCCTGATCAGATCGAATGATATGCAGGCAGAATGTCTGACATTAGAGCAGATCGCATCCGGTAAAGAATATGTGTATTATTACACAATCGCAACCAGATTTCTCGATAAATATGGAAACCGCACAGCGGTGTCTTATTTTGAACCCGGCAGAGTGATCACGGTGGGAGAAAAAGATGATCAGGGAAAGATCACGCAGGTGCAGATTTCCGATGCTGTCTGGGAATATCCGGATGTATCACGTTATTCGGTGGATATGGATCGGAGGATTTTTAAGATCGGAGATGAACGGTATTCCTATGATGCAGATCTTTATATCTGTGAAGATGATGTGAGAAAGCAGTTATCAGATCTGTCCGATTTAGATACACTGCGGGTGACCGGTATAGGAAAAAAAATGATCTCCATTGTTGTCACAACCGGACATGGGGAACTTGCGCTGACGAATACAGAACTTTTTGAGGGAAGTTTTATCCAGATCGGAAGCAAAATATTTGCGGAAGTGACCAAAGATATGACGATGGAACTGCCGGCAGGAACTTATACTGTGACTGTGGCAAATAACGGATATGGCGGAAGTACAGATCTTACGATCGAGAGCGGACAGAAAGAGACACTTGATCTTAACACTTTAAAGGGTGAGGGACCAAAGTTTGGAAATATTTTATTTGCTGTGGATGTGGAGGATGCGATCATTCAGATTGATGGAAAAGTGATCGACACCGAGGAGGCAGTTCCGATCCAGTATGGAGTGCACAGTCTTGCTGTTACAGCTCCCGGATATGATACTTACAATAAGAAGCTGTTTGTTAATTCAAAAGAGGCAACGATCGTGATCGGAATGTCCGGTGATGGAAGTGGAACAGAAAGCACTGCGGAAGAGACAGAAACAGAAAAAACAGCGGATTCCGTGACGAACGAAACAGATACTACGACAGATGGAGCGGCAGGGAGCCTTGCGGGAAGTCTTGCAGGAAGCCATACAGCTGGGGAAAGCAGCGGAACAACTGCCGGAACTTCTGTGGGAAGCAGCACTGGAACCTCGACGGGGGATTCACTGGAAAACAGCAGCGGAATTTTGACGGATGGGACTTCGGGAACCGGCACCGGGGATGGCACATCAACGGGCAGCAGTACGGATTATCTCTCTACTCTGTCAGAACTTTTGTCAACGTTATCCGGAAACAGTAATTAAAAAGGACAGAATTGTACAAATTTAGCATGGAATAGTACTTGAAAAACAAGTTTGTTATCGCTAATATAAAGACAGAATCATAAGTATGGGAGGAAAGAAAAATGGGATACAAAGAAAATTATGAGAGCTGGCTGAATAATCCTTACTTTGATGAGGATACCAGAAATGAACTGAAAAATATTGCGGGAAACGAAAAAGAGATCGAAGACCGTTTTTATATGGATCTGGAATTCGGTACGGCAGGACTCCGTGGTGTGATCGGAGCCGGAACCAACCGTATGAATATTTACACCGTACGCAAGGCTACACAGGGACTTGCAAATTATATCAGCAAGGTAAACGGGCAGAAGCGCGGAGTTGCGATCGCCTATGATTCCCGCCACATGTCACCGGAATTTGCAGATGAAGCAGCACTCTGCCTGGCAGCAAACGGAATCAAAGCATATGTATTTGAATCTTTAAGACCAACCCCGGAACTTTCCTATGCAGTACGTAAATTAGGCTGTATTGCCGGAATCAATGTGACAGCAAGCCACAATCCACCGGAGTACAATGGATATAAAGTATACTGGGAGGATGGTGCACAGATCACACCTCCGCATGATACCGGAATCATGGATGAAGTAAAAAAAGTAACCGATTATGCAACAGTAAAGACCATGCCGCTTGATGAGGCAAAAGCAGCAGGACTTTATCAGGTGATCGGAGCAGATATCGACGATCCTTACATTGCTGAATTAAAGAAACTGGTTCTGCATCAGGACTGCATTGATAAAGTGGGCGGAGAGTTAAAGATCGTTTATACACCATTACATGGAACAGGAAATATTCCGGTACGCCGTGTATTAAAAGAGCTTGGCTTCAAAAATGTATATGTTGTTCCGGAGCAGGAGCTGCCGGATGGTGATTTTCCGACGGTAAGTTATCCGAACCCGGAAGCAGCAGAAGCATTTGAACTTGGACTTGCCCTTGGCAAAAAAGTAGATGCAGACTTAATTCTTGCGACAGATCCGGATGCAGACCGTCTCGGTGTGTATGTAAAGGACAGCAAAACAGGAGAATATCACAGCTTAACCGGTAATATGTCAGGATGCCTGATCGGTGATTATGTGATCGGACGGCGCAAAGAGCGTGACGGAAGCCTTCCGGCTGACGGTGCATTTATCCGTTCTATCGTTTCTACGAATATGGCAGATGCGATCGCTGACTATTATGGAATCGAGCTGGTAGAAGTGCTGACCGGATTTAAATTTATCGGTCAGAAGATCTTGGAATTTGAGAAAACAGGAAAAGGAACCTATCTGTTTGGTATGGAAGAAAGCTATGGCTGTCTGACAGGAACCTATGCGAGAGATAAAGATGCGATCGTAGCATCCATGACACTCTGTGAAGCAGCCGCTTACTATAAGACAAAGAACATGACATTGTGGGATGCAATGCTTGCAATGTATGAGAGATACGGCTATTACAAAGATGATGTGACATCCATCACCTTAAAAGGTATCGAGGGCCTTGCAAAGATTCAGGAGATCATGAATACACTGCGTGATCAGGCACCACAGGAGATCGGTGATTATAAAGTGACTGCAATCCGCGACTATAAGAAAGACACTGTTACAGATCTTGCAACCGGTAAGGTTACACCGACAGGACTTCCATCTTCTAACGTTCTTTACTACGAGATGACAGATGGTGCGTGGGTATGTGTAAGACCATCCGGTACAGAGCCGAAAGTAAAATTTTATCTGGGTGTAAAGGGAACTTCCCTTGCAGATGCTGACAAAAAATCATCCGATTTATCAAAAGCAGTACATGCGATGATCGATAAAATGCTTTAATCATAATCCTGAACGGAAAATGTATGTAAAAATGCCCATATTTAGGGGATTTTCCTTGACAACAGAAGTAAAAACAAGTATAAATAATGAAGTAGGTATTACAGTGTACGGATATCCGTCAGGGATTGGTGCATCAGAAGACCGCAAAATTAAATTTACTGTGAAAATCCAGAGGAGGAATTTTTAACATGAACAAAGCAGAATTAGTTGCAGCAATGGCTGAGAAAACTGAATTAAGCAAAAAAGACGCAGAAGCAGCATTAAAAGCTTTCACAGACGTTGTAGCTGAAGAATTAAAAAAAGGTGAGAAGATCCAGTTAGTTGGATTCGGAACATTTGAAGTATCTGAGAGAGCAGAGAGAACAGGAAGAAACCCACAGAGCGGTAAAGAGATGGTTATTCCGGCTTCTAAAGCTCCAAAATTCAAAGCTGGTAAGGCTTTAAAAGATATGGTTAACGCATAATCATAACAGAAAAGATTCTAAGCGGGTTCCGGTTGCGGAATCCGCTTTTTAATGTAAT